>Ga0114964_10000318_pt1 | contig 37311 bp, 36 predicted proteins | sample C_131016_MF_Meta_FD_92638 | JGI IMG/M metagenome (GOLD analysis project Ga0114964, IMG submission 92638) | Freshwater microbial communities from Lake Croche, Canada to study carbon cycling - C_131016_MF_MetaG | ecosystem: Environmental > Aquatic > Freshwater > Lake | place: Lake Croche, Canada...
GAGCGGATGATTTTGACCAGACGGAGACGGGATGCAAAATACCTTGCGATTCGCCAGGAAGATGCGATCCCGTGCTTTGGCCAATACCAAATTTCTGCAAGTATGAGTAGAAGGTTGAATTCGGCATCGTGGCACCTATTTGAATCGCACCTATGTTGCTGGAGACTGCTAGAACACCGGCCGTTGTCAGATGTTCGGTCTTGTGATTTATATCGTCGTGAAATATACGCCCACCAACTTTTATCGTGTTGGGTATTGTGTAAAGGGATAGTGGGGTGGTTTTCCCCTCTTCGATTGCAGCTGCAACGGTAATAACTTTTCCTGTCGAGCCCGGTTCGTAAACATCCTGGACCGCCGGATTTCGAATTTCGTCGAGCGTAATAGATTTGCGTTTAGTTGGGTCAAATGTTGGAGCAGATGCCTGGGCCAATATCGCCCCAGTTTTAGGATCCATAACAATTACTGTCCCGGAGGTCGCTTTGCTCTTCTTAACAGCTGCCGAAATCGCATCTTGTGCCATCCACTGAATGTCACGATCAATTGTGAGTCGGATATTAGTTCCCGGTTTTGCTGCAGTAATAAATTGTTGCGATCCGGGGATGATCGTTCCCTCACCGTTGGCATAATCATATTCACCATTAGTTCCAGATAAAACCGAATTCAGACTCGCTTCAATTCCAGCCGCGCCGACATTCATCGAGTTAGTTAAACCGACCAGTGAAGCCGAGAGCTTTCCAGTTGGATAGTTTCTCGTATATGTGCGTTCAGAAAAGAATCCCACGATTCTTTTACTTAAACCATTAGTGCTCTTTTGGGCTTCATGGTTGTAGGTCGAGATCGCATTTTGCAAATTATTCCAAACGCGCGGCGTAGCGGCATTTTCTATAACTTGATAGCGCTTTCTGCCTGTTAACAAATTCTGTAATGTTTTTACGGGCATACCTAGCGCCGACGCCGTTACATTCGCAGTGAGAGCTGGGTTTGTAATCATCGTCTGATCTACAACGATATTTTCTGCCGCCTCGCTTCGGGCTAACACAACCCCATTAATATCGGTAATTGCTCCCCTCGGAGCAAGAAGAAGAGTACGAGTGATCATCTCTCGATTTGCTCGCTTGGTGTAGCCATGCGCTTCAACTGCCTGAACTTGAATTAATCTCACCCCAAAAAGTAGAAAGACGATGAGAAAGGCGCTGACTAAAAAATGAATACGCTTCGCGAATGCTTGTCGAGTGATCATGGCTTTTTCACGGTACCTAGTGAAAGGAAGTTGATCGTAGTTTGGGGCTGCATTCCGAGCGCTTTCGCATGGATTGCCAATCTATCGGGCGAGGAATAACTCGACTCTTGATTCAAGAGCGCTTCCTTCTGATCATTCATCGCGATGAGATGCAACTTGAGATTTTCCATTTCGAAAGCACCTGAGGTTAGAGCCATGTTTATCCCGAGAAGGGATAGCAATCCGAGCACAAAAATCGCAACAACGATTCCGGTAAATGATTTAGTACTTACGGCCTTCGGATTTTCTACCGACAAATCTTGTACTAGTTGAAGAACTGGATGAGCACTTTTCGCTAATCCATTTCTCGACACCACTCTCTTCGCTTTGAGGTGCTGAGGTCTTTGCCTCTCTCGTGCACCAGTGAGGATCGATGGGAAAAAATCGGTGATAGCCATTAAGCAGCCACCCTTTCTACTGCTCGAAGACGCATTGACGCGGAACGCGGATTAAATTCGATTTCATCACCAGATGCGGCTTCACTTCCTTTAAAAACTAACGCATATTTAGCAGCACTATTGGGTAAGTCGAATGGCAGACCTCTTGGCGATCTAGATTCGGTGATAGCAGTGATAGCGCTCTTAACAATTTTGTCTTCGAGCGATTGGTAAGACATGACGACCAAGCGACCATGCAGATCTAGTGCTTCGAGGGCGGCCGGTATAGCACTTTCCAAGATAATTAACTCTTTATTGACCTCGATCCGCAGTGCTTGAAAAGTTCGTTTTGCTGGATTCCCACCTGTACGACGCGCAGGAGCTGGAATAGAGTTTTTTACCAATTCTGCAAGCGCTTTAGTGCTATTAATTGCACCACTTGTCCGAGCAGAAATGATGTTCTCGGCAATTCTTGGTGCAAATTTCTCCTCACCATAATTTCGAAGGATTCGAATTAACGAATGACGATCGTAGGTTGCGAGGATTTCCTCTGCCGTTATTCCCGTGCTTTGATCCATCCGCATATCCAGTGGTGCATCATGAGAATAGGCGAAACCTCGTTGGCCTTCATCTAATTGCATTGATGAAACACCGAGGTCGAAAAGGATTCCGGCGACATGACTTACCTGATGGTCCACCATGATCTGGGCAAGCTGATCATAGGTAGAGTGAGCGATAACCAGGCGTTCTGAAAATTGAGATAATCGAGAACGCGCTATTGCAATTGCGCTTTGATCTCGATCTATACCAATGACGGTTATCAATGGAAACCTGGATAGCAAGGCAAATGAATGCCCGCCTAATCCCAAGGTAGCGTCGATAACGTAAGTTTTTTCACGATTGTTCAACGAATACTCAATGGCGGGAGCAAGGAGCTCGATACATCGCTCTAAGGCGACGGGAATATGTTCCTGGTTTATAGGACTCATATCGCTCATCTGGTCTTCCCCCTTTCCATGTAGTGCTTTCGCTATCGTTGATCTGGATCTAGGTCACCGCCGACTGACGGATATTTGAGGGGGAAACGGCGCCGGGGAAGAGGCGTCGTTTGTACTAGTCGGCGATGGCCTAAACACAGAGCGAGCCAGTGCTGATATGTGCTCATCGGCACAGAATTTAAAAGAGTCCGGGTAACACCTCCGTAGAAACATCTGCGAAGCCTTTTTCGCGATCCGCGAGGTAGGTACCCCACGAAGGCGCATCCCAAATTTCTAACCGGGTGTTTGCACCAATCACCACGCACTCTTTTTCCAACGCGGCATAGTTACGTAAGCCCATGGGGATGGTGACCCGTCCCTGCTTGTCTGGCACTTCATCATGAGCACCAGCAAACATCACGCGCATGTAATCACGCGCTGCCTTCTCTGTTACCGGTGCTTGGCGCAAACGTTCAGTGATGGCAGTGAACTCGGAGATAGGAAAGACATATAAGCAACGTTCTTGACCTTTGGTGATAACTAAACCGTTTGCCAATTCGTCGCGAAACCTGGCAGGCAAGATGAGGCGACCCTTTTCATCGAGCTTAGGCTCGTGAGTCCCTAAAAACATGCGTACTTCCCCCAGCTTCACTTTCGCACTTTCGCAACTTTCACGCACAATTCCCCCGAATCGAGCGTTATCCACCACTTTACTCCCTTTTTCTCCATTTTCAACCACATAAGGCAACTTTTACTCCCCTTTACTCCCTTCCCCTTCACCGAAAGCAAGCCCAAGAAGTCAGAGCGGGAATCGGAGAAAATCACTGAGAGAAACTGGATCTGTGGGGAATGCAGAGATTTATTGGTTATACGCCTAGGATTGAGACTTATGTCTTCACCTCTTGAAACTCCACAGGGCGATTCCGCCGAACTCCCGATCTCAACAAGCGCAGATGTGATGATTTCGGCTAAAGGGCTGACCAAGCGCTACGGAGAGTTCGTTGCTGTCGCGGGAATTGATTTTCAAGTAAAACGGGGAGAATCCTTTGGATTCCTCGGCCCGAATGGCGCGGGAAAATCGACAACAATGCGAATTATTGCGGCGACATTGACTCGAACAAGTGGCGAAATAACCGTCCTAGGGAAGGACCCAGAGAAGTTTGGGCCCGAGATTAAGGCACATTTAGGCGTTGTCCCACAAGCAGATAACCTAGATAACGCGCTCACTGTCCAAGAAAACCTCTACGTGTACGGAAGATATTTTGGGTTATCAAAGAGCTTTATTAGAGGAAAAATCGAAGAACTACTTGATTTTGCTCAGCTCATTGAAAAACGTGATGTCAAAGTTGAGGCACTGAGTGGTGGAATGAAACGACGATTGACTATCGCCAGAGCTTTAGTGAGCGAACCGGAAATCCTGATGTTGGACGAACCAACAACAGGTCTTGATCCACAGGCTCGCCATATTCTCTGGGACCGGCTTTTTAGATTGAAAGAAGAGGGCGTTACATTACTAATTACCACCCACTACATGGATGAAGCCGAGCAACTCTGTGACCGAATAATGGTGATGGATAACGGATCCATCATGGCCGAAGATAGCCCCGCGGGACTCATTAAAACCTACTCAACCAAAGAGGTCCTAGAAGTCAGGTTTGGCTCGGAACGCAATAACTCAATCGCCGCCCAGCTGGAGGATATGGCGACACGTATCGAAATTCTGCCAGATCGAATTCTGATGTACGCAGACGATGGCGAGGCCCTTTTGCATAACTTGCGAGAAAAGGGGTTACATCCCAATACCTCGCTTGTCCGCAGGAGTTCACTGGAAGATGTATTTTTACGGCTTACCGGAAGAACCCTGGTCGACTAAGCGATGACAACCACGTTAGACGCGGCAAAGTCAATGCACCGCACTCGTCAGGGATCTCTGAAAATTGTCCATGTTGATCGTATACGTCAATGGGGAACCTACTACGTTGCAGAAGCGCGAATGCGGATCATGCTCAAGTTTTTTTGGAGCGTACTTTCCACTGCAGCCCTCAACCCTGTTCTCTATTTGGTATCGATTGGTATCGGAGTAGGTAAACTTATTAATACGCATTCCGGTGGCGTTGATAACGTGCCATATTTAACTTTTCTAGCACCAGCACTTTTAGCGTCGGCGGCAATTCAAAACGCGATGGACGAGGTCATCTTTCCAGTAATGGAGGGCTTCAAGTGGAATAAAACATTTTTTGCCATGAATGCGACACCACTCTCCGCAAAACAAATCGCAAATGGTGTTTTTCTCGCGGCCATGATCAGAACATTATTTTCGGTAGCTATCTATGGCCTCATGATTTTTCTCTTTGGCGGATTTACCTCTAGTCGAGGTTGGCTCGCCATTCCGTTTGGATTGTTTGCCGGTGCTTCCTTCGGTGCGTTCATTATGGGACTGGCCGTAGCCGCCAAAAACGATGATACGTTTTTTATGATTTTGGGCCGTTTAGTGATCATGCCACTCTTTCTTTTTTCGGGAACTTTTTACCAGCTTTCGACAATGCCATTATTTCTTCAGTGGATTGGTTGGCTTTCGCCGTTATGGCATGCGACCGAGCTCAGTAGATTATTTACCTACGGACACCATATCTCCCCCATCATGATCGTGGTTCATTTTGGCTACTTGATTGCCATGATGATCTTTGGGGCTAGATACACGCATCAACAATTTGAAAAAAGGTTGAGTAAATAATGGTGAGTACTGCTGTCACGATTGCCGAAGCCAGACGACATAAAATTGGGTCACATCTCTATGCCGGACGTGCTCATATCTTGTTGGAGCGCAGTCTCATAGCGTTTAAAAATTCTGCTTGGCTTGCAGTTCTTTCGGGATTTTTTGAACCTGTTCTTTACCTTCTTTCATTTGGATATGGGCTAGGACATTTGATTGGAAAGATGCCTCTCCAAAATGGCGTTGTAGTCAGTTATGCCATGTACATCGCGCCAGGATTGCTCGCAACCAGCGCAATGAACGGTGCCATCTACGATTCGACGTGGAATGTATTTTTCAAACTCAAACATGATCGCATCTATGAAGGAATGCTACAAACATCCCTTGGGCCACTTGATGTTGCGTTGGGAGAAATTTCTTGGGCGCTCTTGCGGGGATTGGCTTATGCAATCGGATTTATGTGTGTTGTCGTTCCGATGGGACTTATTCGCGATTGGTGGGGCGTGCTTGCGATACCGGCAGCTGTGCTCATCGCATTCGGTTTTGCATCTTTTGGAATGGGAATAACCTCGCTCTTCAAGTCGTATCAACAAATGGATTTCATCAACGTTGCCATGCTTCCAATGTTTTTATTTTCCGGGTCTTTCTATCCGCTGACCGTTTATCCCGGCTATCTACAAGGAATCATCAAAGCGTTGCCCCTCTGGCAAGCGATCTCTTTAGTCCGTGATTTGACGTTAGGAATTGTCCATACTTCTCTACTCTTTCACGTCGGATATTTTTTGCTGATGGTGGTCTTTGGTCTGACCCTCACTACAAAACGGTTAACAAAACTTTTCTTGCGTTAGCACCGCAATTAATTAATTCAGTTATCGTTGTTGCGGCGATCCCAACGATGTTCTAGTCGGTCTCCCCATGATCTCTTGTTTTTCGAAGTACGAGTTTCCTTATTTCTTCCAAAAGGTAAATTTGTCATAACGAGAAATGCTCCTACGAGCGCCACAACAAATCCTAATAAACCGACAGCTACTATTTTGGATACGAGACCACCAAATAAAATTGCCATGCCGAATAAGAAAATTCCGGCTCCAAGTAGCGCCCGACTGCTTGCTTGGGTGCGACTTTTGCCGGTCAGTGTGGAAACCAAGCCCGGATCTTCCTGTGCGAAAGCGGCTTCCATCTCGGCGAGAAGTTTGCGCTCGTGATCAGATAGGGCCATACGGAAAGAATAGGGCAGATTGTCCCTAACTCGCTATCCGAGTAAACGCTGGCCACTCAAGAGTGACCTCGCACATGTTGAAAGAGGGCCCCCTCTCGAACCAAACACCCACTTTGCTCAACTACTCCTGATCATCTGCTGAGAGCAGACGGGCGGGACGCACACTGCCATCACCGAAGCGCGCGGTCGCTTGATCCATCGCCTCCGTCGCTTGTCGCCAACCTTTACCTCTCTCCCCCAGCTCAAATTGGATCGGTCGGTTCGAATTTTCAATTAAACCTTCAAGGGAAATTCCAATAAGTCGAATCCTGGCACGATCCAACTTCAGGGCAAGATAGAGCTTCTTTGCCACCTCATAGGTTTCTTGTAGGCCGTCGACCGCCAATGGAATTGTTTTTGAGCGTGAAATAGTTTTGAAATCGGCAAATCTCACCTTAATTGAGATTGTCTGAGCGCAGAGTTGCCGACCCCGAAGCCTGGCAGTCACTTTTTCAGTAAGTCCTAAAAGCTTTCCGAGAATCTCGTCGCCATCTTCCAAATCTGTGACAAAAGTTTCGGAGGCACTGATGCTCTTATCGGGCTCATCCGGCATGACTGCGCGATAGTCGCGCCCCCACGCAAGTTCATAAAGGTGTGCACCATGTGCCTCACCCAGCGCTCGAACCAACGTTTGCCTAGGCGTACGTGCAATGTCTCCTACGGTACGTAACCCCAAACGCATCAACTCTTCATCCGTCTTTGGGCCAACTCCCCAAACCGCGCTAACCGGAAGCGGGTGGAGAAAATCCAACACTCCTTCAGGATCTACTTGAAGCAATCCGTTTGGCTTGCACTGGCCTGAGGCTAATTTTGCAATGAACTTTGTCGTTGCAATTCCAACCGAACACGTTATTCCGATTTCACCCGCCACGGCCGCCCGAATCTTGATCGCGATTTCGCTGGCACTTCCCAAGAGTTTTTGAGATCCAGTGACATCCAGAAATGCTTCATCGAGTGAAATTGGTTCGACCAGCGGTGTGAAATTTGCAAAGATGCTCATTACCCTCGCGGAGATTTCGGAATATCTATGGTGATCGGGCTGGACAAAGATGGCCTGCGGCGCAAGCCGAACCGCTCTACCTACCGGCATTGCCGCTCTAATCCCGTATTTTCGTGCTTCATAGTTGGCTGAAAGCACTACGCTTCGCGCACCCGTACCAACAACTACGGCCTTACCGCGTAACGTCGGGTCGTCCAACTCTGCTACAGACGCATAGAAAGCATCCATATCAACGTGGAGTATCCGAGCGAGCTCAGGATTATTCTTTGTCACAGAATCTCAGATTACGCCATTTATCGTAAGAATCGGTGAGCTCCCATGCATCCATTGCCCGCAAAGAGATTCCACGTGGGCCGGTACGCCTCACTTCTCCTCGGATGAGAAAGAGAGTTGAGGCAAAAAGGAGTGTGCTGTGGCTCTGCTGCAGATCTTCGAAAAATGTAATGTCATTACAGCCATAGCCATCATCTAGGGTGAGGAAAATTACCCGCTTACCCGATCGGATAGGAGGCATCTGTAGCGCAACCTTTACGCCGGCAACAAGAACAGAGCTGCCGGCCCGCTGACGAATCAGATCAGCTGATTTAATTGCACCTACGTGATTAAGAAATTCTCCATAAAAATCTAACATATGGCGAGAAATATCCATCCCAGTCAGAGTAACTTCATGGTCCACCCGTTCTGCCAAAGTCAGATCCGGTAAACCACTAGGAGTAAGCGCTGGTGGAGTAAGCCCTAAAAGCATTTGCGTACCACCGGTACTATGTTTTGTGGCTTGTGAATAGCGAGTATTACGTGAATCGCTCGTTAATTTATATAAGTCTTGTAAATGTAATAATAAATCTCTGTGATTAAGCGGGCTTCCTGCTGATAGATGAATCTCATCAAATCCGCCAACTAAAATTAGCGCCTCGCACGTTGGTCTACTTGCACCGGAACGTGCTACAAAATCAGCTAAATCGCTGTAAGGACGCGCAGCGAGAATACTGTCGATTTCAGATTCTGATATTCCTTGAATATCACTTAACGCCATTCTGATGGCATAGCCACGAGCATCCGGTAGCTTTAAAGAAGCGCCAGTACTTGCAATATCAGGAGCGCTATACGGGATGCGGCCAGTCAAATCCGTCTGCTCTACTCGATATGAACGATCTGATTTATTGATATCAATGGGCGCGATCGTAATTCCCCATTGTCTGGCATCATCCAAAATTAAACGTTTGGGATACATGCCGGGATCGTGCGTGAGCAATCCGGCAAAGAACGGCGCAGTGTGATGAGTCTTGAGCCAAGCAGATTGGTATGTAGGTAGCGCAAAAGCCGCTGCATGAGCTTTGCAGAAACCAAAAGATGCAAAAGATCGCAAAATTTCCCAGACTTCGTCGATAACGTCGGTCTCATAACCCAGAGCGATTGCAGCTGGATAAAACCAGTCCCGGACTTCTGCCTGCCCATCAGGCGTTCCCATCTGACGACGGCGTTCATCACCTTCGGCCAGTGTTGCCCCACCCATAATCGAAATAATCCGGATAACTTGCTCATGAAAAACCACAACGCCTTCTGTCTCCCTGAGAACATCATGCAAATCTGGATGAATAAGTGCTCGTGATTTAAACCCTGCTCTGCCATTGAGAAAAGGAGTGATCATGTCGCTTTTCACTGGACCAGGGCGAAAAAGGGAGATATCAATAATTAAATCTGTAAAAGTATTCGGAGCAAATTTGCCAATTAACTCTCGCTGGCCAGGGCTTTCAATTTGAAAAACACCTAGCGTTCGGGTGGACTTTACTAAATCAAATGTTGCCGGATCATCGAGTGCAATCGAATCAATATCAATGTTACCAATATCGGGTCCATCTAATCGTTCAATTTCGGTCAGCGCGTAAGAAATAGCAGACTGCATTCGTACACCCAAAATATCTAGTTTAAGTAAACCGATTGCCTCAACATCATCTTTGTCATACTGGAGCATGGGGTAACCGCTCGCATTAATTTCTAATGGCGCATAATCCAATAAATATGAATCTGAGAGAACGACCGCGCATGGATGCATCGATAAATGGCGAGGTAGGCCATCTAAACGCGACGCCAACTTGATTGCTATTTTGAGAATCGGTGTATCTAGTTTGAGGTTTTTAAGTTCAGGTAGATTTTCTAAAGCAGCGCCGATATTGCGTGCTCTGATATGTGGCATTGATTTTGCTATTAAGTCGATCTCCATCGGTGCGATTCCTAGCGCCGCACCTACATCTCTCACCGCATGGCGCGCTCGATAGGTTTCCACCATAGCGACAGTTGCAGTACTGGAATTATCTCCAGGGGTAAAGCGCTTTTCTTTAAAGCCGTATCTACCAAAGATCATGTCGTAAATCTCTAGTCGGCGATGGGATTCCACATCAATATCAATATCGGGAAGTTCGGCGCGCAGAACCGAACAAAATCTTTCCATTAGCAACCCTTGACTCATTGGTTCTACGCCAGAAATCCCCAATAGATAGCAGATCAAAGAGCCTGCGCCACTACCACGCGCCGCTACGCGAATCCCCCGTGCTCGTGCCATATCGGCGATATCTGCAACGGTAAGGAAGTATGGCTCAAAGCCTAAAGTTGTTACGGTGGCCAACTCTTCTTCTAGACGCTTAGCAGCAGAAACGGATAGCTCTCCGGTGTATTTGCTCAAGCCCGCAACACTGCGTCGGCGCAACTCTGAAAGATTTTCTACGCGAGGTAGATGAACAGCTCCTATACCAATATCACTACGTGTTGATAAGAGTACTTTCTCTGCAAATTCTTCGGTATCGGCGAGTAATCGATTGCCATTTCTCTCCCCCACAGATCGAGCTATCTCATCGGCAACCCATACCATCTCTGCTGAATTTTTAAGATACGCCTCGCTATTACTCCGTTCAACATGTTTGTGATGTAACGGAACTAACTGGCGAGCCGCATCTAGAACATCGGCAACAGGGCCATCCGTTCGATCACGCATCCGCACAGCATTAGCCAAAAGCGCAGGAATACCATGGTCGCGTGCGAATCCGACCATCTTTGCCGCATATGTAGTAGAAAGTGGACCTATCCCAGAACGCAGATGTGATGTTGCTTCGATAACTTGTTCTGCAAAGAGATCGGAGGTTGATGCAAGGATTGATAGCGCTTCTTCGTAACGCCGCGCGCTAATAGTTGCGCCTAATTGTGAATATGCGCCGTGCGCCAGGATCAAACGAGTTGAATACTGCGAAGATTCTCTTAACGTCTGAAAAGTTAGTATCTTCTCTTCGCTAAAATTGATGCTGGTTAGTAAGCGATAAAGCGCATCGAGTGATCCTGGTTGTGCGAAAATTGTTACTCGGTACTTACGTTGCAGAAATGGCAAATCGACGCCCAATATTGGCGAGATACCGTTAGCTTCACAACTTTGAGCAAAGCGAATTGCTCCAGCCATGCCATCGCGGTCAGTAAGCGCGAGCGCAGTTGCTCCATTCTCTGCCGCGCGTTCGACAAGCTGATGGGGAAGTGCGGTCCCATATTTAAATGAATAACCGCTTGCTACATGAAGATGGGTGAATGAAGCTTTCATAGAACGGCTCATCGTGATGTTGGGCGGATCTGCCATTTCCCAGTTATTTCATCGAGTTCGATTTCAAAAGTAGCGAGCGCTCCCTCTGGTGCCGCTTCTACTCGCCAAATTGCTTTACCGCCATCATCGAAAATCAGATCTTCCAATGGTTTGTTTCTAGAACTGGCAGAACCAACAAGACGACCATCGTCAATACGGTTCCACCAACCACCAGATTCTCGCCATCGCGAAACGATTGCATGGATGTGAAACCGTCTTCCCTTGTACATGAACTCGAGCGGTTCGCCCTCTGGGGCAAGCACGCGAGCATCAGTGATCGAGTTTGGAGCCGGCTCTGAGTCTGTCGTTAATTCGAACATATGTTCGAAAGATAATAGAGAGCGCCGACAAGATCAAGTACGGCAAGATTGCCCATGTGAACTCCTCCGAAAAACCTCACTCCAGGCTGGCGCACCAGAGCGTTGGCTCAGGCGCTCCCCTGGTCTTCATCCATGGCATGGGTTCTGCTAGCACCGCATGGAAGCAGATCACCCCAAAGCTGGCAGAGAGCTTCCACGTGCTCGCTTTCGACCTTCCTGGCCATGGCAACACACCTCTTGACCCTAATCAGGCAATGGATCCACATTCGCTGGCGATCAGAATCGCTGATGAATTGAAGGCGATTGGCGTAGAGCGAGCGCATTTTGTTGGCAACTCACTTGGTGGATGGATAACTATGGACTTTGCCGCAACGTATCCAGAAAGAGTTATGAGCGTGACCGGCATAGCACCCGCCGGATTGTGGCTCGTCCCAACAACGCACCGCACAATCCTGGGAGGAATTTCGCGCTATCTGGCGGAAGGAACATATTTCACGGCAGCGCCATTAATGAAGCAGCGGTGGGCGCGCAAATTTGGCTTCGAGAGAGTTAGTCCGCGTTGGGAGAGCCTGCCCTACGAAACCATCGTCGATGCGTTCATTGCTTACGGTGGTTCTGATGGATATTTCCCTGCCTGGGATGCCATGCTCAATCGACGCTTCGATAAGACAATTACTCCAAATATTCCCGTAACAATTATTTTTGGCGATAGCGATAACACCTTGCCAGCACAAACATCACAAGAACGCTCGCTTGCTCCTGCACACGCTCGATGGGTTCTTTTGACCGAATCCGGCCATGCGCCGATGTGGGATCACCCGGAAGAAGTGATTGCAGAGATAATTCGGACTGCGGGACTGGCGCAATGACGGGACTGGCGCAATGACAGGACTCGCGCAATGATCACACTTATTTATATCTGGAGAATCGAGAAAAAAAATATTGCTGGAGCTATCTTACGAATGGCTACACAGAGAAGGCCGCTAAGAAACAATCCCGCTATCTCGTTTTTTAAACTCCTGGGTACTGGAACAGGCGAGAGCTTTACCCCTAGGGATGCAGATCCGCTGACGTGGGCGCTCTTGGTAACACTCGAGGAAAATCAGGTTGCCCAATTTGATCAAGACAAAGTAGTGCAATCCTGGCGGTCCATTGCCACAAATGAACTACGCCTCACTGCCTCACCCATATCTGCTCACGGATTATGGTCCAAAAAACAGCCCTTTGAGATCAAAAAGGAGGGCGAGCGCGCTAACGACGGAAGCTGGGATGGAAAAATAGTTGCGATTACGAGAGCTCGAATTTCCTGGTTGAAGAACATGGCCTTCTGGAGGGCCGTACCTCCCGTCATTGAGAGTTTGAGGCAGAGCGATGGCCTAGAACTAGCAATAGGAATTGGCGAAGCCCCCGTTGGCCTACAAGGAACTCTATCGATCTGGCGCGATTCTCAATCTCTTCGCACCTTCGCCTACAAAGGAGATGAGCACAAGGCTGTCATTGAGCGCACACACTCTGAAAATTGGTATTCCGAGGAGTTATTTGCTCGTTTTGCATTGCTAGAACTCCGTGGAGATCTTCCTTTCCACGAATAACGCATTAATACGGCAGAATTGAGTCATGTCCATTCGCCATTACCAACCTCATCGAAGGGCATCTGACGGAGCAACGCCTGCGCAGAATTTCACTTTGGTAGCAAGCACAATCTTTGCAATAGCACTGCAGATTTCATATCCCCTTGTTCATGGCGACACACTACGGATCGTCACGATTTTGACGGTATGCAGCGCGGCCTTTGTGGCGATTATTCATTCTTTCCTGACATACGGATTTTCTTTTGCAAGTCAATTCTTTCTTATTACTTATCTCTATGCATATGTTGTGGAATTGATTGGCGTAAAATCAGGATGGCCTTTTGGGACGTATAGCTATGACCCCTCGCTTGGTATTCGGCTGTACGGGGTGCCATTTTTAGTCCCACTAGCTTGGGTCATGATTACCTATCCGATTTTCATCGCTGTCCGTCGAACGGCCAAGCATTGGGGTTTTCTCTATGGTGGCATAGGGATGATGGCTTGGGATTTCTTTCTCGATCCTCAGATGGTGAGCGCCGGTCGATGGCATTGGAAAATAGTTGGACCGCACGTGCCATTTCAACCAGAGATCCCATTATCAAATTCTGCCGGTTGGCTTTTCTCTGGAATGGGCTTAATCGCTCTCTTAAATCTCTGGTATTCGTTGGTGGAAAGAAAGAAGAAATCCACGCTACCTATTCCAGCACTTTTCTTGTCGTGGGCGCTCTTCGCTGGATTTGTCGGGAATCTCTTCTTCTTTCATCGTCCCGGAGTCGCCTTCTTCTCTGGAGGAATATTCTTACTCTTTTTGACCCCCTACTTCTTTCAACTGCGCTTCGGACAACCTGAAGTTCTCTGACCATGCATCTTTTGGCGATATCCACTCTGTTCACTCTGTTAACCACGATTCCGTTCTTCTTTGTCATTGTGAATTCATTAACCATGAGGGAGATAAAAGGCCAGTGCGCCCAAGAGATCAACCTCTCGATCTCGATCCTCATACCGATGCGCAACGAAGAAAGAAACGTGAGCGAGGTAATTGCGGCTGTAACGACACAAGAACAGATCAGCAACAATGAAATTATTGTCCTTGATGATAATTCCACCGATTCCACCAAAGAATTACTTGCGCGTTATACAAATATCCGTGTTCTTGATGGAGCAGAACTACCGCAGGGATGGTTGGGTAAAAATTATGCCTGTCATCAATTGGTTGCCCATAGCAGTGGCGAACTCTTAGTCTTTTTGGATGCGGATGTCCGAATAGCGCCACAAGCTGTAGCTGCCGCAATAGTGTCGATGGAATCATGGGGCTGGGATTTTATCTCTCCCTATCCCAGGCAAGATGCAACGACTTTCGTAGAACGTTTAATCCAACCGCTATTGCAATGGTCCTGGCTTTCATCGGTACCTCTACGTTTTGCGGAGAATACACAATTTACATCCATGGTGATAGCAAATGGACAATTTTTTATTGTCAGAAAAGATGCGTACCTCAGCTCGGGCGGACATAAGGAAATTCGATCAGAGGTGTTAGATGACCTCGAACTCGCTCGATTACTCGTCAAAAATGGCTTCAAAGGCGGGGTAGCAAATGGTAGTTCCATCGCTCAATGCCGGATGTATAACAGCGCTAGCGAACTCGCAGATGGCTACACAAAATCTCTCTGGCGGGCATTTGGTGGAGTAGCCGGAACGATCGTGGTCGCCCTCTATTTAACTCTCACTGGAATCGCACCATTGGTGTTAGCGCTTTCTGGTTTTCCGATTGCCTGGCTCGGTTACTTTTTGATAGTCGGATCACGGCTAATAGCAGGCGTTAAAGTGAAATCGACCCTCAGTTCTGCCCTACTTCATCCGCTATCGATCGTAGTTCTTTTGCTACTCACCATCAGATCATGGATTTTCAAATCGCGTGGAACGCTAACCTGGCGCGGACGGAAAGTGGCATAGCATGTCAAAGATTGTCGTTATCGGAGCCGGCGTTGGCGGCATGACCGCGGCCGCCAGATTAGCAAAACAGGGCCACGAGGTAGAAATTTTTGAGGCGAGCGATCGAACCGGTGGAAAGTGTCGGACAGAGTGGATTGGTGATTACGCCTTTGACGTTGGCCCCTCATTGTTGACTTTACCGGCGGTCTACAAAGATTTTTTTCTCAAAACTGGTAAGAGATTTGAAAAAGTCCTGGAGATTCAGGCAGTGGACCCGGCCTTTAGATATACCTTTGCCGATGGCAAAACAGTGGATTTCACTAACCTAGATTTACCAAAAACCTGTAACGCAATTGACAAAGCGTTCGGTGTTGAAGCCGGGAACGCTTGGCATTCCATCATGCAGCGAGCAGAAATCATGTGGGATATTTCTCGAACCCCGTTCATTGAATCGGCCCTGCCCTCTCTCGTGACATTGGCAACTCGTAAGGATTTCCTGAAGAACGCGCGTTATATTGCTCCGCATCAATCTCTGCGAAAAATAACCACGAGCTACACCGATAATCCTTATATCCGAAACATTATCGATCGATATGCCACCTATACCGGTTCTGATCCACGACTAGCTCCTGCGGCACTTTTGACAATCGCCTTCGTTGAATCAGCCTTTGGAGCATGGCACTTATCCGGAGGAATTGGAAAATTGAGTGAGGCGCTTGAAGATCGATGCCGATCGCTCAATATTCAGATTCATCTGAATTCCAAAATTTCAAAGATTACTACCCTGAAAAATGCGGTAACAGGTGTTGAAACGAGCGATGGACGTTCAATCGCCGCCGATTTCGTGGTCGCAAATGCCGACGCCGAAATTGTTTATAACCAACTTCTTGAACCAGGCGTGAGCGGCGCCAGAGGTGAGCGTCGCAAGCTTCGACGGTCCCAAAAATCATTGGCAGGCTTTTCGTTGCTCTTAGGTTTGGATAACAATAAAAGCAGTGCGCCCGCTCCACTCTTGGCACACCATAATGTTTATTTCCCGAAGGATTATGATGCCGAGTTTGATCAGATTTTTTCCACGAAAAGACCGGTAGAGGATCCAACAATCTATATCTGCGCCCCAAAAGACCCGCGGATGATCAAGCGTGCAGGAACCGAGAGTTGGTTTGTCTTGGTAAACGCTCCGAGACATGAACCTGACACCGGTTGGGATTGGAGCGTTGGTGGAGCGGAATATGCTCAGAAGTTAATCGCAAAATTAGATGGATTTGGCCTCAAAGTGAGCGAACGGCTTGATGTCATGGAGTTTCGCACCCCATTAGATTTGCAGAATGCGGTACATGCTCCAGGAGGATCGATCTATGGAACCTCCAGCAATGGGGCGCGATCGGCATTTTTGCGGGCAAAAAATAAATCGGACCTTCGCGGACTCTATTGCGTGGGAGGCTCTGCTCATCCGGGAGGAGGACTTCCATTGGTCGGGATCAGTGCTGAGTTGGTTGCAGATTCGATTGGTTACGCAGATGGATTAGCTGAGCCGTTTAAAACCACTTCTAGCCACCATCATGAGTGAAATCACCTGAAAAATTAGCCAGAGCCAAGCAACGGCGGTGACCACCGGAATATGAACCAGATAGGCAACCATCGCTACGCAGAGAAACGCGGCACGAACTGGTCGCTCCGCGATCGTGACAATATCAATCTGATACTCCCCCAAGCCAGCAATTCGCGCCCGTGCATATTCCTGAGTGAAGGCCGCTACCCAAGCGGTGCCGATCACCCAAACGGGTGCCCCGAGTCGGTAGAAAGCGATTAGCCAAAAGAGTTCACTGACCCGATCACAGATTGAATCCAACATCGCGCCCCGGATCGAATCTTTGCCAGTCATGATCGCCAAGGTGCCATCTATTCCATCGAAAAGTATCGACAAAGCCAAAAAGAGCAACCCCCACCATGACAGCGAGAATGGAACGAGGATGAATGATGCGAGAACCCCTGCCATGCTCAGAATATTGGGGGTAACTCTCGTCTTGGCGAGTGGAAGACAGAGTGTAAATGAGATGGTGAGCCAACCCTTGACGATTCCTCGGACCTCCGCTTCACCATGTAAAGCACTCCATCGCGCAAAAGTTGCCGCGCGATTTGGCACCTTGAGAGTTGGAGCGTTCATAGCGAAGCAGGGTACCGTTACCGGGTGAATTCCACTAGCGTTTTCGAGCTCACCCAAGCTATCAATACTGAGCTGGCTCTCTTCTTTGACAGCGAATCTTCCTATTTGTCAGATGTGGGAAGCGAGCTGCTACCAGTAAGCGATGCCATGGGTCATTTCCTTCTTGATAGCGGCAAGCGACTTCGCCCTCTCTTCGCAGCTATCGGTCACATCGGTGTCGGAGGTGAGATCGGTGAGCAATCTATGAAGGCGTTGGCGAGCCTGGAGCTCCTCCATGTCTGTGCGCTGATCCATGACGACGTCATGGATGAATCCGATACTCGGCGCGGAGCGCCATCCATACACAAACAATTCGAGGAGATTCATCGGGTGCGTGGATTGCATGGAGATGCAACCCAATTCGGGATTGCCTCGGCGATTTTGATGGGAGATTTGGCTCTGATCTGGGCCGCCAAAATGCTCCACGAATCCAACCTGCCGACACATCAAATTTTGCAAGCTCTCCCTATCTATGACGAAATGCGAGTCGAGCTGATGGCTGGCCAGTATCTAGATGTCTATGAACAAGCGCTCGCTAGTGAAAGCATCGAACGTTCGCTCAAAGTCGCTCGGTACAAATCGGGCAAATACAGCATCGAACGTCCACTGCATTTCGGTGCAACCCTGGCTCCACATTTTTCGAAGGAGCAGTTAGAAATTTTTTCACAGTATGGGTTGCCCCTTGGGGAGGCATTTCAACTTCGAGATGATGTGATCGGAGTCTTCGGAGATCCGGCAAAAACCGGAAAGCCTGCTGGAGATGACCTGCGTGAAGGAAAAAGAACCGTTCTGATTGCTATGACCCTGGCTGAGATTGATACGACGACCAGAAAACAATTTGACTCACTTTTCGGTAAAAAAGAACTGGACTCCAACGGCGTGAACGATTTGCGCGAGATCATCATAGAAGCCGGCGCACTCACCCGAGTGGAAACGCTGATATCGGAGATGACCTTCAACGCGCAAAAATCATTAGAAACTGATGGAATTGCTCCTGAAGCGAAGCGTCTTTTGTTAGAAATGGCCGAAGCGGCGACCAAGAGAAGTTCTTAAAAAAATTTTCAATCATTGCTTCATCTCAACACATCTAAACAATAGGCAAAAGTATACAAATATATAAAGGAGAGAATGTGCGCCAGGTAAAAGGTAGTACAGACCATGTCGTTATCGTCGGTGCCGGCCTCGGTGGGCTGAGCGCTGCCCTGCGACTTGCAGGCGCGGGTCGTAAAGTCACTGTCTTGGAACGAGAATCCGTGCCAGGTGGCAGGAACGGCGTTCTGCACAAAGATGGTTACTCCTTTGATACTGGTCCGAGCGTGTTAACAATGCCGAGCTTGATCGCGGATGCGTTGGCCTGCGTTGGCGAAGATTTGAAAGATTGGCTGGATCTCGTACCCGTCGACCCCATCTATAGAGCGTTTTATGATGACGGAACACATCTAGACGTCCACGCAGATACCAAACGGATGCAAGAGGAAATTGCCACAACCATTGGCAGCGATGAAGCAATTGGATATGGCAAGTATGTAGATTTTGTGACAAAACTCTACAAATACGAAATGAAGGATTTCATTGATCGCAACATTGACTCACCATTGAATTTACTAACTCCCAATTTGGCAAAGCTTGTTGCTCTCGGTGGCTTCAAACGGTTAGCGCCAAAGGTGAGTCAATATCTGAAAGATCCGCGAACACAACGCGTCTATTCTTTTCAAGCCATGTACGCAGGAGTCAGTCCGCAACAGGCACTAGCGATCTACGCTGTCATCGCTTATATGGATTCGGTCAATGGCGTTTTCTTCCCCAAAGGTGGAATGCATGCCGTGCCACGCGCACTTGCAGCGGCCGCAGAAAAGCATGGCGTAACTTTTAAATATGATACGACGGTTACGAGCGTAGAACACTCTGGCGGTCGTGCACGTGCCGTGATAACAGAATCCGGAGAACGAATCGAATGTGATGCGGTAGTGCTCAATCCCGATATTCCTGTCGCCTACCGGGATCTTTTGGGCTCGGTTCCATCACAGATTAAGCGATTGAAATATTCTCCATCCTGTGTGACCCTTCTTGTCGGCAGCTCAAAGCACTATGAGAATCTGGCCCATCACAATATTCATTTTGGTAAATCTTGGGATGGCGTTTTTGAAGAATTAATCAAGAAGAAGACTCTGATGTCAGATCCGAGTTTTCTCGTCACTCTACAATCCTACGATGATCCGTCGCTCGCTCCAGAGGGCAAAGCCTCGTATTACATCCTTTTCCCAACACCAAACTTGGATGCGAATATCGATTGGAAAACGCAAGCAGCTCCATACCGCGATCAGATGTTACGAACCATGGAATCTCGGGGTTACGATGGGTTTATTGACTCAATTGAAGTAGAACAAATGACCACACCGCTTGATTGGCAAGCTCAAGGCATGGAGCGAGGCGCACCCTTTGCCAGCGCGCATACTTTTTTTCAAACGGGACCTTTTCGGCCATCTAATCTCGCAAAAGGCTTGGAGAATGTCGTCTTCGTAGGATCAGGAACACAACCAGGCGTAGGCGTTCCCATGGTGTTGATCTCTGGTCGACTAGCGGCAGAACGAATCGTCGGACCTGTTGCCTAAAGTGGGTCTGGCCATGGATGAACTCACTGCGGCAGGAATTACCGAACCGGATCTACGTGAATCCTATGCAGAGTGCAAGAGGTTAAATTCGTTACATGGCAAAACTTATTATTTGGCCACATTATTATTACCCAAAGAGAAGCGACCATTTGTTCATGCACTCTATGGATTTGCTAGGTACGCAGATGAAATAGTTGATGATTTAGAATCAACGTTATCCATTGATGAGAAAGCATCGGTCCTGAAATCTTGGGGCGATACGGTTTTGAGTGATGTGCGAGGTGGAACAAGCAGAGATCACATCGGTCGAGCGCTTGTAGACACCGTAATCCGTTTCCAAATTCCCATCCACTATTTCGAGGCATTTTTGGCATCGATGACCATGGATCTATCTGTTGCCGAATATTCAACTTTTACCGCTCTTCATGACTATGTTTACGGCAGCGCGGCTGTTATCGGCCTAGAGATGGTGCCAATTCTGGGAGTGAGAAAAGACGAAGAGTTAGCGGCAAACCAGGCAGCGGAGAAATTGGGAATTGCTTTTCAGTTAGCTAATTTTATTCGAGATGTCGGCGAAGATTTAGATCGCGGTCGGATATATCTACCCCAAGATGAACTTGAGGCGCATGGCGTTTCTCCCGAGATGCTTCGAGCCAAAGTGGTAACACCGGAGATCAAAGAATTGCTCCGATTCCAGATTGCTCGCGTACGAACATTGCAACGAGAAGCTGCTTCAGGTATTCAGATGTTAGATCCAGTAAGTCGGCCATGCATTCAGGCTGCATCAGAACTTTATTGTGGAATCGTTGATGAAGTTGAAAAAATCGATTACCAAATTTTTACCCATCGGGCTCATACATCAACCTGGCGCAGAATAAGGGTAGCTTCGAACGCTTATGTGAAAGCGGTGCGTGCTCGTCAATTGAGCTAGACTTTCCTCTGACGGGAGCCGCACCTTGGCTGAGAGGACCTGAGTAACAGGTCGACCGTGAGACCAGTTCGGTAATGCGAATTGGAAAGGGGAATAAGTGCATTCTTTTTCAGAGACAGTCATGACCGTTATGTTGACGGCTTGGGGATACCAACTCACGTACTTGGAATTTTTTGCATTTCTGACTTCCATAGTCGGCGTTGCCTACGGAATTTATGGTCCTCGCATCACATGGCCGTGGTGGAACATCAGCAGCCTGCTCTATGCCGGACTCTTCTTTGAGCAAAAATATTTTGCAAGCGCCGCTTTGCAATTTATCTTTGTTGCTGGAGGAATTTGGGGGTGGTTTGGTTGGGGGCCAAAAGGGGCAAAGCCAGCAAAATTATCGATACGAGCGAATCTCATCGTCCTCGTGCTTTATCTCATAGCCTGGTTCTCGCTCTATCCCGGACTGCTGCATATCGGCGCGGCTGCTTCACTTACCGATGCTTTTGGATTTGTTGGTAGCTGTATCGCGCAAACACTGATGTGCCTGGAGCGGTATGAAGCTTGGCCACTCTGGTTTGTCGTGGATGGGGTTTATGCCTATCAATTTTGGCACGGAAAGAGCTATCTCACCGCGATCCTTTATTTGATCTTTGTTCTGCTGGCAATTGGTGGTTGGAAACGCTGGCTTCGAATCGCAAATACCTAAAGGTGATCATAACAATCGATGGTGTGGCTGGTTCGGGAAAGACAACGCTGGCCCAATTTCTGCTCACTCACTTTACTCAGAGGGAGTACTCCTCAGTTGATGAATCAAAAAACCAATCAGCTATTGAGATAGTGCATATGGATGATCTTTATGATGGGTGGGAAGACGCGCTTGGAGATAGCCTCACCGCGAAACTTCAGGAGATTGTCCTAGCGCACGAAACCGGAAGGCCCTACCAAACATATTCTTACGATTGGAAGAGGCATTGCCCTGGCTCTGAGCTCTTCATAGCGCCGAGCGATATTCTCATTCTGGAGGGAGTCGGTGCTGGTCAGGCTTCAATTAGAGCGCACGTAGAGACAAAAATTTGGATCGAACTAGACCCGATCGCCGGACTCTCTCGCGTAATTAATCGGGATGGCGCTGGCATAGAGGAGGAGATGATCGACTTTCTCGAGCTTCAACGGATTCACTTCCAGAAAGAAGGAACGCGCGCAGCTGCCGAATTTCACCTGAATGGGCTTCACTAACCTCTAAGATTTCAATGTGTCAGAGTTAACGGGAGAATTCATTGATAGTCGATACCAGCTTTTAGAGGTAATCGCGGCTGGTGGCATGGCAACGATCTATAGGGCGATGGATACGCGGCTCGACCGACTTGTGGCGGTAAAGGTTATGCACCCACACTTGGCCAAAGATGAAGAGTTTGTGAATCGCTTCATTAGAGAGGCAAAAGCCACGGCCGCACTCTCTCATCCCAACATTGTGTCGATTTTGGATCAAGGCTGGAACGAAGGCGGTACCCCAGCAGTCTTCATCGTCATGGAGTACATCGATGGATTCACTCTGCGCGATTTACTTGCCGAGAATGGTCCACTATCGATTCCAGATTTTTTGCGATACATGGTCCCGGTAGCTAGTGGCCTGGCAGCTGCCCACCGCTTGGGAATTAACCATCGAGATCTCAAGCCGGAGAATATTTTGATCTCAAAGGATGGTCGAATAAAGATCGCAGACTTTGGTCTAGCACGTGGCGGAGTTTTGGGCAGCACCATGACTGTTGAATCGAGCATTGTTCTTGGAAGTGTTTCTTACCTATCCCCGGAGCAGGTGCAGCGAGGTGTCTCTGATGCGCGAAGCGATATTTACTCGTTGGGAATTGTCTTCTTTGAATTATTGACCGGCGAAAAACCGTTTGAAGGTGAATCCCCGATTCAAATTGCCTATAAGCATGTCAACGAAAGGATCAGCGCTCCTTCCTCTCGAAGAGAAGGGATCCCCGAGAAGCTTGATGCAATAATCGTGAAGGCGACATCGCCAAATCCAGATCATCGCTATAACAACTCTCAAGAGCTCTTAGAGGATTTACGGAAACTGCAGGTAGAACTTGATCCTAAAAGAAATCAGATGAGCCTTGAACTAGATTTACCGATCAACCCTTCGGTCACCCAAAATCCACGGAAAAAACGTGGTCGCGAAGAGGTTCGAATTGGCAACACAACAATAAATAGATTTTCAGAGAACTTTACCGGCGCAACAACGGGTCTCTCCACGACCGAGTCGATCAGGCCAGATTTCACTCAATCACGACAGCGAGAATCAAAGGACGATCTGATGAGCAGCACTGCCGAATTGCGTCGTAAAAAGGTGAAGCACGTTCGCAGAAATCGCATCGTTCTTCTACTCATTCTGCTCCTATTGGGTGCAGCAGGTGCTTACACGCTGCTCGGAATAGGTTCCGGCATATCAGTGCCATCGGTCGTTGGTATGAAGAAAAAGGAAGCAATAAGTACACTCAAAGCTCTAGGGCTACACGCAAAGATCGGTTCACCTAGCTTTGATCCCACAATTCCTGCCGGTAAGGTGATTTCCTCCAACCCTGGTGGCGGTGGCCATGTATCTGAAAATGGTACGGTGACGCTCTATCTCTCCCAAGGTCCCACACCAGAACTCACTCCAAGCGTTTCCGCGACACCTTCCGCTTCGCCAACAAAAATACATATTAATTCCTATATCAATAAGAGTGGCGATCAAGCACAAAGCGAACTCACCGGTGCAGGGTTGAACGTCTCGCAGAGTTTTGGCTATAGCGATACTGTTTCAGCTGGAAGCGTTATGTCCCAAAATCCTGACGGAAGTTCGCCCATAGCTCCTGGCAGCACGGTAACCATTGTTATCTCGCAAGGCCCCGAATTAGTGCCTATTCCCAATATCCTTTCAATGACTCGAATATCTGCCATCACCGCCTTAGAAAACATCCAATTAAAGGTGATCGTTCATAAAGTAGGAGCCGGCAAACATGTCATCAAAGTCTCCCCACAAGTTGGAACAGAGGTCGATCGAGGCTCAACCGTGACCATTACACTCGGGTAGGCTCCCCTCATGGCATCACAAGGAGCTCTTCCTAGAATTGGCGCACACACTCCGACATCGGGTGGCATGGCCAAGCGATCGATCGAATATGCGCTCACTACCGAGGCCGAAGCCATCCAAGTATTCGCTTCCAATCCCAGAGGCTGGGCAATGCCAGAAGCGAACGCCGCCGCAGATTCTGCCTTCAAGGATCGGGCAGCGGAATTAGACATTGCAACATACGTGCACGCGCCGTTTTTAATCAATTTAGGCTCTCCTACGCTCGCCACCTATGAAAATTCGGTGGCCTCGACGGCCTACTCACTCAAGCGGGCCAGGGAGATAGGTGCACGAGGCACAGTCATTCACACTGGTTCCGCGGTCGATGTCAACAATGTCTCACAAGCATGGAAGCAGATCCACGAAGGCATGATGCCGGTCTTACAGAACCTCACAGAAGAGGATCCGTGGCTTTTGCTAGAGCCGACCGCGGGCCAGGGTCAATCCCTCGTCAAGGAGTTACAAGACCTCACCCAATATTTCGATGCGCTGGAATGGCATCCGAAAGTTGGGGTATGCCTTGACACTTGCCATGTTTTTGCTGCTGGACATGACATAGCTAAACCTGGCGGGATGACGGAAACCCTTGATCTCCTCGTCTCGCTCGTTGGAGTTGAGAGAATCCAATTGATTCACACAAATGACTCCATGGATATCTGTGGTGCACTCAAAGATCGCCACGAAAATCTTGGTCAAGGTGAAATCGGACTCAAAGCATTCCAGGAGTTGGTCTCACATCCAGCAGTGGCTCATGCTCCGCTGATTCTCGAAACTCCCGGCCAAGAGCCCGAACATGGAGCTGAAATTGCCTTACTCAAGAAAATGCGAAAGAAGTAATGAAAAAATTTATTCCGGTTGCTCTGCTCGTCTCGGTGACGATCATCTGGGGCAGTACTTTCGCAATCATGAAGGACTCCCTTGATCGACTCAATGTAGATTCCTTTTTGGCATGGCGATTTCTTATCGCTGCACTTTTAATGGCGATCGTACGCCCACAATCTTTGCGCCATATCAACCTCAACTTCCTATTGCGAGGGATTTATATTGGTCTTATTTTGGGAACTGCTTACATTTTGCAAACATTCGGATTGACATTATCAACCGTTGCTAAAACAGGATTCATCACCGGGCTCTATGCAATTTTCACACCGCTCATTGCTGCCGGTTTATTTAGACACGCGATTACAAAGGTTCAGTGGCTCGCCGTCGCACTCTCTGCGGCAGGACTAGCGGTTCTAGCTCTCAAAGGCCTAAGTCTGGGAGTCGGAGAATTCTTGGTTCTTTTGAGTGCGCTCTTTTTTGCGCTACACATCATTGCGCTTGGACGTTGGAGTCCCGGCAGAGATGCATATGCATTAACGATGATTCAAATGGCGACTGTGGGCTTTCTGGCGCTGATCTCCACGGCAAGAACGGGTCTACATGCACCGCATGATCGCGGAATGTGGGTGGCAATTATCTACACCGCAATCTTTGCCAGTGCATTTGCGTTTATGATCCAGACGTGGACGCAATCATTTATGAGTGCCACGAGCGTGGGCATTATTCTCACTATGGAATATGTCTTTGCCGCCATCTTTGGAATTCTCCTTGTGCACGAACATCTGACGTGGCGGATATTAGTAGGGGGAACGCTGATGATGATTGGACTTTACTTAGCGATATTATTTGATTCCAACGATAATAATATCGACCCTCAAGAAAAGAAGTTATCGATATGAAATCTTTCATTGACCTTCGCTCGGATACCGTCACGCAGCCATCCGAAGGCATGCGGGCCGCAATGGCGAAAGCCCCCGTTGGCGATGATGTTTACTCAGAAGACCCCACTATCAATTCGCTTGAAGAGCGCGTAGCCGAGTTGTGCGGCAAAGAAGCCGCTCTCTTTACGCCGACCGGGTCGCTCTCCAATCAACTCGGCATTCGCCAATTAGTAAAACCCGGTGAAGAGCTCCTCACTGAAACCTTTTCTCATATCGTCCGGGCAGAACTCGGTGCTGGCGCCGCCTTTAGTGGGATCACGACGCGCACGTGGTACGCCCGTCGTGGCCTCTTAAATGCGGACGATCCCCTAGCAATTTCTCATCCCGACGCTGGACCATATTTAGTTTCAACAACGGCGATTGCTATTGAAAATACTCATAACTTTGGTGGTGGCACAGTTCAACCACTTTCAGAAATTTCAAAGCTCTATAACGCTGCCTCTCTCCAAGGAGTCGCGCTTCACCTCGACGGCGCGAGACTGTGGAATGCCCATGTTGCCACAGGAGTCTCCATCAAGGATTATGCCCAGTACTTTGAAACTATTTCGCTCTGCCTATCAAAAGGTCTGGGTGCACCAGCGGGTTCGCTCTTGGTCTCATCAAAAGAGCGGATTGCAGATGCCAGAATTTGGCGCAAACGTTATGGCGCTGGAATGCGACAGATTGGATTTTTGGGAGCGGCAGGACATTACGCACTCGATCACAACATTCCTCGGTTGGCCGAAGACCATGCCAACGCTCAACTCATCGCCCACGGAATTAGTGCGGTTTCTGCAGATTTTGTTAATCCAATGGAGGTGGATACCAACATCATCGCGATCAATCTTTCGGCGGTGAAGATGTCAGCGGCGCAATTGAGTTCACAACTCAAAGATGCGGGGATTCTCACCTCTGCACTAGGAACGAATTTCCTTCGAATTGTTACACATATGGACATCGGTCGCGAGGATGTTCTACGAGTTAATACTATTTTGCCGGAACTACTGCAGCGCGCCCTCGTGACGCAGTAGTTGCTCTTTATAGTCCAACCCGAAAGCATAATTTCCTAGGTCGCCTCCAGTTTTAACTACGCGATGGCAAGGAACAATCGGTGCGATTAAATTTCGTGCGCAAACGCTTCCAACGGCTCTCACTGCATTTGGTGATCCTGCACGCGATGCCAAATCACTATAACTCATTGTCGTACCGACGGGAATCTTGCGCATCGCCTTCCATACTGCTTGTGAAAATTCTGGGCCTGGTTGTCTTACTTTTATTCCGTTAAGCGCCGTGAGGTCGCCAGCAAAATAATCATTTACTAAATCCGAGATTATTGGAATCGCTTTAACCGGATTAATTCCCAGGTCATAATCCGATTTTTCTAATCGAGTCGCGAGCTCCTCTGCTGAGGTAAATCCGGCAGCAAGGAGGATGTGCTCGTGTGCAATAAGGTACAACTCCCCTATGGGGGTCTTCATCCGCGTAGATGTCAACACATTTCTACCCTACGCCATTTCTCCCCGAAAGTTAAGAGGGCTACCTATCCCGCAACATCTCGGCCACCAGAAACGAGAGTTCAAGTGATTGGGTGTGATTTAACCTCGGATCGCAGGCTGTTTCATAGCGGTGAGAGAGGTCTTCTTCGGAGATTTGTTCGCCGCCGCCAACGCATTCGGTAACGTCATCGCCGGTCAGTTCAATATGAATACCCCCCGGATGAGTCCCGAGCGCCCGGTGGACTTCAAAAAATCCCCGGACTTCCTCCATCACGTCATCAAATCGGCGAGTTTTATAACCGCTCGGAGCTTCGTAGGTATTGCCGTGCATCGGATCGCAAACCCAGAGCACCTGCGCTCCGCTCTTGGTTACGGTTGAAACAACTTCAGGTAATTTTTCTCGGATCAATCCAGCACCCATGCGAGTAATAAAGGTGAGGCGTCCGGCTTCGTTCATAGGGTTGAGCTTTTCTATGAGCGCGAGCGCATCCTCGCCAGTTGACTTTGGCCCAAGTTTGACCCCGATCGGATTGTGAATTTTTGAAGCAAAATCTAGATGGGCGCCGTCAAGTTGACGAGTTCTTTCACCAACCCAGAGGAAGTGTCCCGATACGTCGTATGCAAGCCCCGTCCGGGAATCGATACGAGTTAGCGCTTTTTCATATTCCAAAATAAGCGCTTCATGGCTAGCGTAGAGATCTACAGTTTTAAAGCTCTCCGGATCCACGCCCGCCGATTTCATGAAGTTCAACGCCCGACCAATTTCATTGGCCATCTGCTCGTATCGTTGCCCAAAACGGGGATCGTTGCTGAATCCTTTGTTCCATTCGTGCACTTGCCGTAAATCGGCAAATCCACCCTTTGTGAATGCGCGAACCAAATTCAAGGTAGATGATGAGGTGTTGTAGACCTGTACTAGACGTTGTGGATCTGGATTGCGGGATTCGGGGGTGAATTCAATGTCATTCACCGCATCTCCTCGATAGGCAGGTAGCGTTACATCTCCGCGGGTCTCGGTTCCACTGCTCCTAGGCTTGGCGAACTGACCAGCCATTCGGCCGACTTTAATGACGGGCATTGACGAGGCGTATTGAAGTACTGCCGCCATCTGCAAAATAGTTTTGATCCGATTGCGAATCGAATCCGCCGTCGCCGAGGCGAATGTTTCTGCGCAGTCTCCACCTTGTAACCAGAAAGCTCGGCCAGCTTGAGCCTCGGCAATCTTTGCCTTGAGATTGTCACATTCGCCCGCAAAGACTAACGGAGGCAATTTTTTTAGCGTCGCTACCGCCTGAGTGATTCGAGGACCAGCAGAGCCCCCTGGCCACTCGGGCTGTTGAGCTGCAACCAATTCTGAATCAAAAAGAGTATCAAGGTTGGAATGTGATACCCCCGCCTGCGATGACTCTTTTTGATCTACTGAGTTCTCGACCTTAGCCAAAGAAAACCTCGGCTTCTGCATACCTGGATGGATCTACAAGCTTGAGTTCTCCGGTGGCTGATGCCAATGGAACGGTTTCGATCTTCGTTCCATGGAGAGCAACCATTGTTCCCCATTCGCCATTATGGGCCGCAGTAATGGCAGCTAATCCAAAGCGCGTAGAAAGCACCCGGTCAAAAGCGCTTGGCGTTCCGCCACGTTGGATGTGACCAAGCACCACGGTACGAGTTTCATGGCCTGTTTTGGATTCAATCTCCGCTGATAGCCATTCACCGATTCCGGCAAGTTTCACATGACCAAATGCATCAAGAGCTTGGTCCTTCACTTTCATATCCCCGTCTTGAGGAATTGCACCTTCAGCGATCACGATAATCGGCGCAAAGCCATCAGTAAAACGAGAATTCACCCATTCGGCGACTTTCTCGGTTGAGAATTTAACTTCTGGAATCAAGACACATGCTGCACCGCCAGCGATACCGGCGTGTAGCGCAATCCAACCCGCATGACGGCCCATAACTTCGACGACCAGCGCACGATGATGGGATTGAGCCGTGGAATGCAGACGATCAATCGCCTCCATCGCAATATTTACAGAGGTATCAAATCCAAAAGTAAAATCCGTGTTATTCAAATCGTTATCAATCGTCTTTGGAACGCCGATAACTTTAATTCCCAGCGCATCAAGTTTTGTTGCCACGCCGAGGGTATCTTCGCCACCAATTGCAATGAGCGCATCGATTCCTAGCTCTTTAAAATTCTGCTGTATTAACTCAACTCCGCCCTCGACTTTGAAAGGATTTGTGCGAGAAGAGCCGAGAATTGTTCCGCCTTTGGGCAGGATGCCTCGAGTAGCTGCGAGATCGAGAGGCATTGTTAAACCCTCTAATGGGCCTTTCCAGCCATCCCGGAAACCCACAAATTCATATCCGTATTCTTTAATACCCTTACGAACTACGGCACGAATAACTCCATTGAGGCCAGGGCAATCTCCGCCGCCAGTTAGAACTCCAAAACGCATCGCAATCTCCACTCTTGATCAAAATCTCATTCGTAAAAAAGACATTCCACAGGTCAACATTGACCCGCCCAGTCTACCCTTCACTTATGGCTCTTGTTGCAGGCGTGGACTCATCCACTCAATCAGTAAAAGTTCTCATTCGAGATGCGATCACGGGTCAGCTAATCCGTGAAGGACGAGCGAAACACCCGGACGGGAGCGAGGTAGACCCGGTCCATTGGTGGAACGCTCTGCATGAAGCTTTAGAGAGCGCAGGTGGGTTGAGCGACGTCGAAGCTCTCTCCATAGCGGGTCAACAACATGGCTTGATCGCTCTGGGTGACAATGGCGAGGTGCTCCGTCCGGCACTCCTATGGAACGACACTAGATCTTCCCAATCAGCAACTGATCTGAATTCTGAAATCGGCGGTAACCAGGCGATGGCAGATCGCACCGGATCGGTGTTGGTCGCCTCATTTACAGCCAGCAAACTACGTTGGATGGCGGATCACGAGCCAGAGCTAGCAGCGCAAATTTCAGCGGTAGCGCTTCCCCACGATTGGCTCTCCTGGAAACTTCAGGGCAGCAATGACGTGAGTGATCTCTATACCGATCGCAGTGATGCATCTGGAACTGGATATTTCGACTCAGTTACCAATACCTATGACACCGAATTATTCGCGCGGGCTTTGAGAAGTGATCGAATGGTCCACCTACCTAGGATTGTTCCTAGTAATACCTATGGCGGAGAAACAAAAAGAGGTTTAATGCTGGGCGCGGGCGCGGGCGATAACGCTGCTGCCGCCTATGGTCTGCAAACCGAACCGGGTGATGTAGTTCTCTCCCTAGGCACAAGTGGTACGGCCTTTGCAGTGTCAAAAACTGCAACCCACGATGGAACCGGCGCCGTTGCCGGTTTCGCCGATCTCACCGGTAACTTCTTACCTCTTGTCTGCACATTGAATGCAGCTCGAATATTAGATGCCGCGTGCACCATGCTAAGTGTGGATTTTGATCGACTTGCCGCTCTCGCCTTGAGCGCGCCTCCAGGTGCAAATGGACTGACCTTGCTCCCCTACTTTGAAGGAGAGCGAACTCCGAATCGACCAAGCGCGACCGGCGTACTAACTGGCATGAACTTATCGAATTCTCACCCTTCACAGATTGCTCGTGCGATGTTTGAAGGTATGCTCGCCGGACTCGTCTGTGCCGTTGATGAGTTGTTGTATCAGGGAGTTGAGGTGAATCGGATACTTCTGATTGGCGGAGCGGCTAAAAATACCGCGGTTGGCGAGATCGCCTCCGCATTATTCGGACGAGAAATTCTGATACCTGTGGCCGATGAATATGTTGCAAATGGCGCCGCCAGACAAGCCTCCTGGGCATTGACCGGCGAGCCACCAGATTGGAAACTCGGAAAGGTTGACCACTGCGAAAGCATGCCAACACCTCAAGTTATGGATGCTTATCGTGAGCTACGTGATCGTACCGTGTCATGGTCCGAGGAAGACCGGCACGTCAAGGCAATGAGAGGCTGATGTGAAAAGAAGTAGTTGGATTTTATTCGGTACCGTTGGAACTCTTTGGGGAATTCCGTACCTTCTCATCAAGGTAGCCGTGACTTCCGATAATTCAACCCCCTTTACACCGGCTCTCGTCGTTTTTTTCCGAGTCTTGATTGGCGCCACCCTCTTGCTCTCTTACTCCGGCTACAACCGGACACTGGTCGCTGCGATTCCTTATTTGAAATGGATCGTGCCTTACGCGATTATCGAAATGGTTGTTCCATGGTGGTTGATAAGCAGTAGCGAAACCAAAGTAAATTCGGGATTAGCAGGGCTATTGGTTGCCACAGTTGCGTTCTGGACAACGTTATTAGCCGCACTTTTAGGCGATAGGACGGTCTGGCTTCCTAAGCGGCTTGCAGGTCTAGTGATTGGTTTTACCGGATTAATCTTGGTCGTTGGACTAGAGAGCTTGAGAGGCAAGCAGCCGCTCATGGCAATTATTGCCCTCTTGATTGCGGCCTTTGGATACGCGTTGGCGCCAACCTTGATAAACATAAAAATTCCACAACTAGACGGCGCCGCAGTTAATGGCTTAGCAATGTTAACTACTGCAATCATCTACACACCCGTAGCTATTATCCAATTTCCCAAAGATCGGCCATCAATCCACGCCATCGAATCGATTGTCGCGCTCGGTATCTTTCCCACCGCAATCTGCTTCGTACTCTTTTTCAAATTACTAGCTGATGTGGGGCCTGCTCGGGCATCATTGGTTGTCTACGTCAACACCACAATTGCAGTTCTTCTGGGCATCGTGATTTTGCATGAAAAAATCACGATTGGAATCGTCTTGGGACTCCCACTTGTTTTGGTTGGTTCGTATTTTGCAACTCGCAAAGAGGTAGTAAAAGCTACTCCGTAAAGCCGAGTCGCGCGAGAGCCTTGGGGTCCCGCTGCCATTCTTTGGAAACTTTTACATGTAAACCTAGATAGATTTTTCCATCAAGAAAAGTTTCTATCGTCGCCCGAGCTCGAATCCCAATATCCTTCAATCGACTACCTTGCGGACCAATGATGATCGACTTTTGACTATCACGTTCAACGTGAATTGTTGCGTGGATATCATAAAAGTTCTTTCCGTCGCGTTTGCTCATCTCGTCGATGGTCACGGTGACAGAATGAGGGAGCTCCTCATACAGTTCCTGAATAGCAGCCTCACGAATTAATTCGGTGATGTGCAACTCTGCAGCCTGATCGGTATTAATATCTTCGGGGTAAAGTGATGGTGATTCTGGTAGCGCTTTTATGAGAAGCTCTAAAAGCAGATCGGTCTGTTCCAGATTTTTCGCGGAGATCGGGACGATCTCATCAGCCTGAACTCCAGTTTTACTAATGAAATTTGAGAGTTCGACTAACTTTGCTACGAGGTCATCGCCTTTCACTGCATCTACTTTCGTCACCGCAATATAGAGATGGCGAATATGGAGCAACTGCTTGACAATATATTCATCCCCAGCGCCAATCGCTTCATCAGCTGGCAGGCAGAGCAACGCTGCATCTACGGATTCCAAATTTTCGTGAACCATGGCATTGAGGCGTGTTCCTAGCAACGTTTTAGGTTTGTGGATTCCCGGAGTGTCAACCAGAATCAATTGAAAATCTGGTCGAGAGATAATTCCTCGAATCGGGTTGCGAGTGGTGTTCGGGTGGATAGAGGTAATGACGATTTTTTTACCTACTAGCGCGTTAACCAGCGTAGATTTACCAACATTTGGGCGACCGATAACTGCTACAAATCCCGCGCGATGCTCTTTCGTCATAACCCTAGTCTCCCACTAGTGCACGCATACCGATCACCACATTAAGTCAACGGACCGACGAGTTCCATAAAATCTGCTATCGATGTGACGATTTCAGCGGTTCTATCAGAGATCAATCGATGACAACCGTCACTAGCTGGTGAAGTAATTGGTCCCGGTATTGCCATAACGGGTCGAAATAGTTCAGCCGCTTCTTTCGCCGTCCGTAGCGATCCACTCCGAAACGCCGCCTCGACTACTACCGTAGATCGAGATAATGCGGCAATAAGTCTGTTTCTGATCAAGAACCGCGCGGGAATTGCATGCACATTGGGAAGCACCTCCGATAACAAGAGGCCAGTTTCGAGAATCTGTGAAAAGAGTCGTTCGTTCCCACTCGGGAATATGGAATTTACGCCCCCACCAAGAATGGCGATAGTAATGCCCTCGGCCGCAATTGCCCCCTTGTGCGCCGCGCTATCAATACCAAAGGCCCCGCCACTGACCACTGACCATTCCCGGTCGACAGCGCCGGCCGCAAAATCTCCGGCAACTCGGACGCCGTATGCGGTGGGGTTGCGAGTACCTACAATTGATATTGAATGTACTAAGGAGAGTAGCGCTTCGCGCGCGCCCCGACCTATAAGAGCCATCGGCGGGGCTTTGAGATCATCTAGGCGAGCGGGCCAATCAGAATCAGAACGTGTGATGAGAAATGAATCGGTAAGGCGTAGTTGATCCACAAGTGCGGAACGATCTTGTGCGACTAACGCCGCTTGTAATCTTGCGCCACTTTTTTTATATCCGACATATGCACCTGATTGAACTGCTTCCAGAAAGTTGAGGGCTCCCAATTCACGATATTGCTGACTCCAGAACTCCGTTCCTCCTTCAAAAAGTGCCAAAAGTTGCAGATGCGCAATCTCCTCTTCGCTCATTCAGAACGCCAAGCATTCACAAGAGCTCCGCACCTTCTCGGAGGTGATATGCCATTTCAACATCACTTTTTGAAGGGAGTGAATGGCCAAATCGATCCGCGATCGACCAAGAAAGTCTCAAAACTTTATGGAAACCGCGAGCACTCAAACGCTCGCCCTCCAGTTCGTTATGTAAAAAAACCATTCCCTCCTTGCTGGCCTTATAGGTGTGTCGTAAATACTTGGCTGGAATACGAGAATTCAAATTCCAACTTTCTCCTACGAACCTTTTCATTGCAACGCTTCTAGCCTCCACAACCCTCGCCCTGACCTCCGAACTACTCTCCCCCGGATTCACGTCGGCCATCTCCGTGCGCGTCGGTGACTCCACAAAAGTTCTAATATCTATCCGATCCAAAAGCGGTCCCGATAATTTTTGCAGATACCTGCGGATCATCACGGTTGAGCAGGTGCACCCGCGACCCCTGCCACTATATTTTCCACAGGGACATGGGTTGGCTGCTAGTACTAGTAGAAAATTTGCTGGATAAGTAACTGTCCCGGTTGCTCTTGAAATGGTGACGGTCCCTGACTCAAGCGGTTGCCGAAGTGCGTCTAATACTCCTCGCTGACATTCAGGCGCTTCATCGATAAAGAGAACTCCTTCGTTTGCCAACGAACATGCGCCTGGGCGAATAACGTGCGAACCGCCACCAACCATCGCCGTCGATGTTGTCGTGTGGTGCGGCGCAACAAAGGGAGGAGTAGTAGAAAGAATTCCACGTTCCGTAAGCGAGCCGGCAATAGAGTGAATAGCTCCAACCGTTAGTAGATTCTCTTGAGTGAGCGGCGGCAAGATCGTAGGGATGCGTTCTGCCAGCATCGTCTTACCGGTACCTGGTGGTCCAATAAAGAGTAGGTGATGGGATCCGATTGCTGATATTTCTAACGCAAATCTGGCTCTGTTCTGGCCTACGACATCGCTCAGATCCAGACCATGGTCATTGATGCTCATACGGGGAGTTGGTACCTGTGGTGGTATCTCACCAGAATCCAAAAAGGATATCGCCTCGACCAAGGTATCGACGCCGATGGAGTCAATCGAGGTTACCGCGCTCGCTTCCGAGATATTTGCCATTGGCACGATGGCGTTAGTGATGCCGTTTCTCGATGCTGCCAATAGCGCTGGAAGAACTCCTCGAACCGATTTGATGGAACCCGTGAGCGAAAGTTCACCCATGAAAACATAACTGTTGACCTCGGATTTTGACACTAGACCTTGAGCAAGAAGCAAAGCTATTGCTATGGGGAGATCGAATCCGGAACCACTTTTGGGTAACCACGCAGGAGAGAGCGAAACAGTAACCCTCTTGTTTGGCCACGAAGCACCAGAATTAACCAGCGCGGAGCGAACTCGCTCTTTCGATTCTGACAATGCGGCATCGGGTAGACCCAGCAAGGTGTAGCCAGGAAGTCCATCAGAAATATCCACTTCAACATCGATCACATGCCCCACGATGCCTACTAATGCGATACTCCTGACCCGCGCCAACGCCACTAGAGAACTCCGCGCCGATAATCGATTTCTGGAGCGAGATCACCGCGCATAATTACACCAGCACAATCAATTCTGTATTCGCTCCCCCATTTGTCATGAAGGGCAATCCAGGTGAGGGCCAATTTTTGAAGTCGGAAAGCCTTGTGGCGGTCAATAGCCTCTAGCGGATGGCCAAATTTTTCGCTCGTCCGTGTTTTTACCTCTACAAAAAGAAGAAGTGAGCCTTCGCGGGCGATGAGGTCAATTTCACCATCCTTGATTCGCCAATTACGTTCAAGAATTATCGATCCTTGGCTTGTTAAATATGCAGCCACATACGCTTCACCGGTGGCACCGATCAGTTGTAGTTTTTTCATGATGGGCTGACTTTAAAGATGTCAGTTAATTAATTTAGTTCAAGGTTTTAGAATTGTGGATCTTCATCTCCTGTGGATTCAAGAGCCACAATATTTGAAAATGACCGGCGATGAATTGGAGAAGGACCAAGTTCTTTGAGCGCAACGGTATGAGTAGTCGTTATATATCCTTTATGTTGAGCAAATCCATATCCCGGAAATTCTTCTTCATAAGAAATCATGATTCGATCGCGGTGAACCTTTGCCACAATCGAAGCCGCGCTTATTGAGATCGCTACCTGATCTCCTTTCCAAATGCTGAGATTTGGAATCGCAAGTCCATCAATCGCATATCCATCGACTAAAACATAGTCAGGCGCAATCGACAATCCATGAATTGCCCGACGCATGCCCTCCAAATTTGAAGCATGGAGCCCAAACTTATCGATTTCTTGCGGTGAAATTTCTATGATGGAAACTGCCATCGCTTCTCCAGAAATGACATCAAATAACTCTTCACGGAGTTTTGGAGTGAGAGCTTTTGAATCTTTGACGCGCCTGAGCTCAGTAGCCTCAATCTCCCTTAAGATTACGGCAGCTACGACGAGCGGTCCCGCACATGGACCGCGGCCTGCCTCGTCAACGCCAGCGATGAACTGAATACCAGTCTCACGAAGAGTCTTTTCGATCTGGAGCACATCGTCAACTATAAAATAATCCGCGTCGAATATTATGGTAGTTTTTTGACGGGAATCTTCGTCAAATCGTGACCTGCAGCTAAGAAAGCCATATGGTTGAGTGGCCAGACAATAAATTCAGCTCTGCCCACGACATCGCGTAACGGAACCATTCCTTTATGAATATCTTCGGTATGAAAACGCGAGTCAGCGCTAGCACCTCGATGGTCTCCCATCACCCAGATAAACCCCTTGGGAACTATCACGTCAAATTTTGAGTCACTCGGCTTATTACCAGGGTAGAGGTACGGTTCAGTAATAGAAATACCGTTAATTTGTAGCTTCCCTTTGGTATCACAACACAGGACGTGATCTCCACCAATACCCAGAACGCGTTTTACCAAATACTGCGTCGCTGGATCTGGCAAAATTCCAACGTCAACAAGTGCTGTCTTGAGATTTCTGGTGATAACGGAACCGGTAGGAGTTGGCGGTGCCCCCAGCCAATCGGCGGGATCCTTGAAGACAACGACTTCTCCTCGGCGAATATCACTAAAGAGCGCGGCGAATTTATTCACCGCAATTCGATCACCAATTCCCAAGGTTTGTTGCATCGACCCTGAAGGGACGAAGAAAAAATGAACGAAGAAGGTTTTGATGACAATAGAGACCACGAGCGCCGAAATAACGATAATCGGTACTTCTCGTAATAGCGATCCCTTCTTTGGAAGTCGCATCTAAGAAATTTGCTTAAGCTTTTTCGGTTGTCTCAGTAGCGTCTACGGTCGCTTCCTCAGCAACCTCAGCTTCTGCTGCCACTTCGGCAACTTCGGCTTCTGCTGCCACTTCAGCAACCTCAGCTTCTGCTGCCACTTCAGCAACCTCAGCTTCTGCTGCCACTTCAGCAACCTCAGCTTCTGCTGCCACTTCAGCAACCTCA
>Ga0114964_10000320_pt1 | contig 37237 bp, 36 predicted proteins | sample C_131016_MF_Meta_FD_92638 | JGI IMG/M metagenome (GOLD analysis project Ga0114964, IMG submission 92638) | Freshwater microbial communities from Lake Croche, Canada to study carbon cycling - C_131016_MF_MetaG | ecosystem: Environmental > Aquatic > Freshwater > Lake | place: Lake Croche, Canada...
GCAATCCCCTGAGCAAGGAGAATGCGTGCGATACCACTCATGCCGGCGCCACCAATGCCGATGATGTGTACGCGTGATTTGAGTTCAGTCATGAGCGCGCCTTTGCAAGAACTTCTTCAACTAAATCTGCAAGGCGCTCGGCGGCATCGATACGTCCAACCGATTTACTACAGCGACTCATTCTTGCCAGAGTTTCCGTCGACGAAACTATAGGCAGAACTACATCCCGAACGTAACTCAGAGTGAAGTCTTGATCTGGGACGAGAACAGCACCTTGGGCATCCACGACAGGTAGCGCATTGAGACTCTGCTCACCGTTGCCAATAGGGAACGGCACAAAACATGCCGGCAAACCTACTGCAGAAATTTCAGCTACCGTCATAGCTCCAGACCGACAAATAGCAAAGTCTGCCGCCGCGTAGGCCAAATCCATGCGATCCAAATACGCGTAGGGCCGGTAAGTCAGACTCGAATCTGCAGGGAACTCGTTATTCATGCCCACAGCGTGAATAACGGTGACACCATCAAATGTTCCAGCTTCCAGACACGCGCCTATGGTCTGATTTATCGAACGAGCTCCTTGAGATCCACCGAAAACCAGAATCACTCGTGCATCTTGAGCAACGCCAAAGAAGTCACGAGCCTCAGCCCGCATAGCTGAACGATCTAAGTGACCAACCGTGCTGCGCAGCGGAACACCTGTGTGCCGAGCATTCGGCAAACTGCCGACTACCGTTTCGGCTACAGCATCGGCAAAGCGTGCACCGATTCGATTGGCCAGGCCCGCCTTGGCGTTTGCTTCATGCACGATAAACGGAATGTGACCCCTGGCAGCTAAGTACGCGGGCGTGGCCACATAACCACCGAATCCGACTACAACATCGGCATGAACTCGCTCAAAAATTTCACGTGTGGAACTCATCGCATTTCGTAGGCGCTTCGGTGTCGTTAATAGATCAATTCCTAAACGACGAGGAAGCGGAACGGCCGGAATCAGTTCCAACGGATAACCCCGTGCTGGAACTAGTTTTGTCTCAAGACCGCGCTCGGTTCCGAGTGCCGTAATGTTCGCATCTGGGTGTCGACGTCGGATTTCATCCGCAAGGTTCATTGCTGGGTCGATGTGCCCCGCAGTGCCACCACCGGCAACTACGATGTTCACGTCGACTTCGCTTGAGTAGCTGGTTGTCTGGCAAATGACATCAAAATGCCCAATGCATAAAGCGTGGGAATCAGCGAGGAACCGCCATAACTCACCAGTGGCAGCGGCACTCCAGTAATCGGCAATATTCCCACCACAGCACAAATGTTGACGAGCATCTGCACGCTGATCCAGGTCGTTACGCCCGCAGCAACAAGCCGCGTGTAAGAATCTGGTGCGCGTCGCGCAATCCGAAAACCGGTGAAGCCAATGGCAAGGAAAAGACCCAAGATAATGAAGGTGCCCAGAAGGCCAGTCTCCTCACCGACAACGGCATAGATAAAGTCAGTATGCGCTTCGGGTAGAGTGCCCCACTTCTGCCGTGATGCACCGAGGCTCAATCCCCACCAGCCACCTGTGCCCATAGCCTGCTTACCGTGTGCAAGTTGGAAACCTGCTCCAGTGGGATCGGCATCTGGGTGCAGCCAAGCAGTGAACCGCACCATTCGATAGGCCTGCGCATGCGAATAATAGGCAATGCCCGCCAAACCAAGCACGCTCGTGTAACCCATCCAACGACCAGGCGCACCAGCGTAAAAGACCATGGCCATCATGATGGGGGTCATCACCATCGCGGTACCCAAGTCGCCTTCCAACAGAATCAGGAAGAGGATCACGCAGAAGACAGGAACAATTGGAACGAGTAAGTGCCTGCGTTGAGACAAAATAGCTTGCTTGCGGGTCAAGATGTCAGCTGACCATAGGATCACAGCCAGTTTGGCATACTCAGATGGCTGTATTCGGATTGGTCCAAATTCAATCCAGTTGCGCTGACCATTTACCGAAGTTCCGATGATGAGTACGGCAACAAGGGCCAAAACTACGCCGGCCAAAAACCACCAGGACATTTTTCTTGTGGCATGCGGTGCGCGATGGGAAGCAAACCACATTCCAAGGAGGCCAATGGCCGCAAACACTACCTGCCTAGCCGCTAAGTACCAAGAATTGCCGTAGGTCTCGTAAGCGAAGACACTCGATGCCGAAGCCACCATTGTGACTCCACCGGCTAGAAGAAAAAGGGTCGAACCCCACAAAACTTTGAAGTCAAGTTGTGGATTTGATAACCCGCCCGCCAAAGTCTTATGTTCTAGTTTCTGAGTTGTGGTTGTGGTCATCGTGACTCCATCTCCCGGACAGCGTGAACAAAGGCATCACCACGGTGGGCATAGTCGCGGAACATGTCCCACGATGCGCAACCCGGGGCAAGTAAAACAGTGTCTCCCAGTTGAGCCAACTCAGATGCGAGTGTCACAACCTCACTCATGGCTTCGGGTCGAGTGTCAATAACATGCACTACCGGAACGTCTGGGGCGTGTTCTGAAAGCGCTTGCTAAATTAAGTCCTGATCCACACCGAGAAGGACAACTCCTCGCAATCGTGCTGCAGAGTCAATGATCAGTTGATTGAAATCCTGACCTTTCGCCATCCCACCAGCAATCCACACCACACTGTTGTAGGCGGTCAAGGATGTCTGCGCGGCATGAGTATTCGTAGCCTTGGAATCGTCAACGTAGTCGACGCCATTGACGCTTGCCACGTGACTGATGCGATGTGGAGCAGGTTGCCATTGCTTCAGCCCGTCGCGAATAGAGCGTGGTTCAATGCCATGGGCACGCGCTAGTGCGCTCGCTGCGAGTGCGTTCAAGACATTGTGTGGGGCCGAAATCTTGAGGTCTTGCACTTCGGCTAGTTCAAGTGCCGAGTCGCGGCGCTGCTCGAGAAAAGCTCGATCGACTAAGTATTCGTTGACGACACCAAGCATAGAAACGTCTGGAATGTCGGATGTGATGCCAATAGCGCGACAACCTTCAATCACATCGGCCTGTTCGACCATGGCCATCGTCTCACGATCAGCCACATTGAAAATAGCCGCAATCTGCGTCCGCTCATAGATGCGCGCCTTTGCATCGCGATAGGCCTCGAAACTGCCGAACAAGTCAATGTGATCAGGAGCAAGATTTAGACACACCGATGCTTGAGCCGACATGCTGTATACAAAAGGCAGTTGCGGTGCTCCAACTTCGATGGCGAGGACATCCCAAGGCTCAGGGTCCATCACGACTTCTACCAGCGAACGACCGATGTTCCCAGCAGCCACAGTGCGCTTGCCCGCAGCTAACAAAATGGATTCCAGCATCAATGTGGTTGTGGTTTTGCCGTTAGTGCCAGTGACTACTAGCCAAGGAGCAGGATGCTCAGGATCGCGAAGTCGCCAAGCCAATTCCAACTCGCCCCAGACTGGGACGCCGGCCAGTTGAGCAGCATTGATGATGGGAGCCAATGGCGATATACCTGGAGAAACTACGAGGAGGTCTATTCCTTCGGGTAGTTTTTCATCGTCGCCAAAGCGAATGTCAGCGCCAAGAATGTCAAGAATTGTGGCTCGTTCTTTCTGGCGCTCACCTTCGTGAGCATCAACCACTACGACGTGCCCACCTAAATGAATAATGGCATCGGCAGCAGCAAATCCTGCTATGCCGAGACCAACAACGCAGGCTCGGACCGAACTCCAGTCGGAGATTCGGGAAAGTTCATCTACTTCGGCGGGAGTCATCTTGAGTCCTACTGCCGCACCCACTCGGCGTAGAACACAGCCATGCCGAGCGCGATGAAGGAACCTTGAATGATCCAGAACCGGACCACAATGAGAATTTCGGGCCAGCCAAGCATCTCGAAATGATGGTGTAGCGGAGCCATACGCAACACTCGCCTGCCGAGGAGTTTGAAGGAACCCACCTGAGCGATGACGGACAGAGTGACAATCAAGAACAGGCCACCAAGTAATCCCAGAAGCAATTCAGTGCGAGTCATGATGGCCAGGGCTGCCATCGCACCACCTAGACCCAGCGAACCAGTATCACCCATCCAGATTCGTGCTGGGCTTGCATTCCACCACAAAAAGCCGAAAGTGGCTCCGGCGCAGGCTGAGGCAAAGACGGCGAGATCTAATGGGTCTCGAACTGTGTAGCATCGGGCAACTTCACCAAAGGCACAGTTCTGACCGTACTGCCAGACGGACACCACTGTGTAGGCGGCGAAGGTCATGACTGCGGCCCCTGCAGCCAGACCATCTAGTCCGTCTGTGAGATTCACGCCGTTGGTGATGCCGGTAATCAAAAACCACACCCACAGCAACACCAGCGCCGCAGGGAGGACAATGCTCAGGTCACGCACCAGTGAGATGGAGGACGACATCGGCAGGCGATTACCCTCGTCAGGAAAATGCATCGCAAGAAAGCCGAAGGACAGTGCTGCAGTTGCCTGACCAAGAAGCTTGGTGCGCGCCCGAATACCCGTGCTGCGTTGCTTGAAAATTTTGAGATAGTCATCCGCCATGCCGACTACACCGAGAGTCACCATGAGGTAAATCGCAAGATAGCCAGAAACTGTTGGCGGACGCCACATGATCAAGTGGGTAAGGAAATAACCAACCACCACGGCCACGATGATGGCTAGTCCACCCATGGATGGAGTTCCGCGCTTACTGTCGTGTTCAGGATAGAAAATGCCATCAGCAGACTCACGAATTGCTTGCGCGTAACCATGTTTACGGAGGTACTTAATCAGGACTGGAGTCAGGATTAACGACATGAGCGCTGCCACGACGCCGGCGAGGACAACTAACTTCACGTCTAGCTTCCCTTCTGCGGCACATGCGCGTTCAAGCGGTTTTCCACATCCTGCGCGAGCAGCTCAAATGCGCCAGAACGCGATGCCTTAAACAAGATGGTGTCGCCAGGAATGGCTCTCTCAACAATGTAGTCGCTTGCTTGGGCAAAATTCGGAAACCACACCGACTCCCCATCCCAGGAACCCTCTTGATTGGCACCGAGAAAGAGGGCTCGAGCACTGTCACCGACTGAAACGAGTTGGGAGATGTTGAGGCGGACCGCAAGCCGCCCAATCCGATCATGCTCAGCAATGGTCTCATCACCAAGTTCAGCCATAGCCCCGACCACTGCCCAGGTCCGCCCAAAAGTATTGAAGCTCGCCAATGTCTTCAACGCAGCCGCCATGGATTCTGGGTTGGCGTTGTATGCATCATTGATGATCGTGATACCGCACTCAAGTGGATGCACTTCCATGCGCCACTTACTCTTACGCTCAACATGTGCCAAGGCTTGAGCAATCTCTTGCACTGTCATACCCACTGCCAAACCCACAGCGGCGGCAGCAAGTGCATTACTGATGTTGTGCTCGCCCAAAAGTGCCAGCCGAACCTCTGCAGAACTGCCGTCAACCCAGAGTTCGAATTCTGATGTGCCATCAGCGTGTGTCTGAATATTTCGCGCCTGCACATCGGCACTGTTGTTGAAGCCATAGGTAATGACGCTGCAGGTGAGACTCTGCGCCATAGTCCGCACTAATCGATCGTCGCTGTTGAGAATTGCAGTGCCCGCTACCGGAAGTGACTGAACCAATTCAGCTTTAGCCGTAGCAATACCTTCAATGCTTCCGACTTCTCCCACATGAGCATGACCCACATTCGTCACAACACCAATCTGTGGTGCTGCAATGTCGCAGAGGTAACTGATATGGCCCAGTCCACGCATGCCCATTTCCGCAACGAGAAACTTCGTGTCTACAGGTGCATCAAGTAACGTCAGAGGAAGACCTAACTCGTTATTTGGAGAACCACTCGGGGCATGTGTAATCCCCTGAGCGCTCAAGACCTGACCAATGATGTCCTTGGTCGACGTCTTACCAGATGAGCCGGTAACACCGACGACTACAACATCGCTCATGAGTGTTCGTTGATATCGAGCCAGATTGCCGAGCGCCATAATGACTGCATCAAGAGGACCGTCAACCGGCGGAACAATGACACTTGGGTAACCAGTTGAGCGCGAAGCAAGAACCGCAGTGGCTCCATTTTTCAGGGCCTCATCTATGAAGTCATGCCCGTCGACTCGCTCTCCAACAATTGCGCAATACAAATCGCCTGGACTAACGGCGCGCGAGTCTGTTTGAACTCCAGAAACAACAATGTGCGAGTCACCTTCGATGACACCCTGAACTGCATGGGCCACTTGTGCCAAGGTCACACTATGCACGACTTGCCTCCTCACGGATGACAACCGCATCGCTGAACGGATAAATAACGCCGCCGATTTCCTGCCCCAATTCATGACCCTTACCAAGGACGGCCACGATGTCACCTGGGCCAGCCAGCGATAAGGCGTGCCGAATCGCCTCACGACGATCGGCAATCTCCATGGCGTTGCCCAAGGTTATGCCGCCCATGACAGCAGAACGGATTTCCTCCGGCACTTCTGAACGAGGATTGTCGTCAGTCACGACCACAAGGTCGCTGAGTTCACTAGCCATCCGACCCATATGCGGCCGCTTAGCCGAGTCGCGGTCGCCGCCACACCCAAGGACGGTGATGATTCGCCGAGGTGACTGTTTGCGCAACTCAGTCAACACTTTTTCGACGGCATCTGGAGTGTGTGCATAATCAACTAGCGCAAGATACGGTGCATCAGTTGGAACTCGCTCTAGGCGACCGGGTACCGGTCGAATGTGTCGAGCGTCTTGCCAAAGCGACTCCGTACTCAACCCGATTTCAGAACAAGCGACAACTGCTTCAACCGAATTACAGACATTGAAATCGCCAAGCAAGTTGATTTCACAGCTCATCACACCTTCGCCTGCATGAGTCAGAGTGAATGAACTCTTACCGACCTCACTTTCAATGTCTCTCACCGACCAGTCAGCAGCGTTGCCTGCAATGGACACGGTCTGCTTAGGAATATTTACTTGCTCTGCGAGAGTCTGGCCCCAAGCATCGTCCACGCAAATTACCGCGCTTCGGCAACGCTCAGGTGTGAACAATTTCGACTTTGCCGCAAAATACGACTGCATGTCACTGTGAAAATCCAGATGATCCTGCGTCAAATTGGTAAAAATTGCGACATCGAATATGACATGGTCTACTCGACCAAGTTCCAAAGCATGGCTCGATACTTCCATCACGACCGTGTCAATGTTGCGCTGAACCATCATGGCAAAGAGCGCAAAAAGATCAGGCGACTCGGGCGTAGTTCTTTTGCTTGGCAGGCTCTCGTCATTAGCGAAGCTTCCAAGAGTCCCGATCATCCCGACCGAACGTCCACTGTCTTGTAAAAGCGACTTCATGATGTGCGTCACCGTCGTCTTACCGTTAGTACCCGTCACACCAATCAGAGTGAGTTTCCTCTGAGGGTGCCCATAAATGGTGGCAGAAGCGAGTGCCATGTCGCTGCGTGGTTGCTCCAAGAGCAAGGTCGGAATGTCTCGTTGCCGAGCAAACTCAACACCAGCTTCGTCACTGGCAACGGCAACAGCACCGCTCAACATGGCTTGCTCGATGAATTCCATACCGTGAACGTCAAGCCCCGGCACGGCGACAAAGAGGTCACCTGGTTGCACTTGTTGGGAATCGTGAGTGACACCATGAATGAGGGCATCTAAGTTTGTTGCTCGTTGCATGTCGCGCCCCAAGTCAACGAGTGAGATACTGCAACCTTCTGGACGTAGATTCATTGTTGCTACCACTTCACTGGCAGATGGGACTGCTTCATCGGAGTTGGCGGGAGACGCAAATGCGCTAACGCATAAGTAGTTACTTTCTTAAACACTGGTGCTGAAACAAGTGAACCAAAATGTGCTCCACGAGGACCATGGATGATGACAGCAGTCACTAGCGATGGTTTATCAATAGGAACCATCCCAATGAACGAAGCCGTGTAGCCGCTATAGCCACCTGTGCTGGAGTCAAAGCGATTGGCAGTTCCCGTCTTGCCACCAACACGGTAGCCGTCAATTGCGGCACCAGGCGCCGTACCGTCTGGAGATACAACCTTTTCCAGCATAAGACGAACTTCTTCTGCGGTCTTTGCTTTCACAACGCGCTTACCAGGCAGCACTGGGTTTGCGTGGAAAGCGCCATGTGCATCGACTGTGCCGGCGACAAGCCGCGGGACCATGCGCACCCCATTGTTAGCTAACGTTGCATACACCGATGCCATTTGCAGAGCCGACACACTGTAGCCCTGTCCGAATGCCAATGTGGGGAATGTTGTACCTGACCACTGGTTCGGGTTCTTAGGATCAGGCAGGCTACCGCCAGATTCGCCCGGGAATCGTAATCCACTCAATTGACCGATACCAAAGGCCTGCATGTAGGCATGAAGCTTGGTCGGACCAATTTTCTCCGATGCAAGGATCGATCCCATGTTGCTGGACTTAGCCAAAATTCCTGCAAGTGTCAGATGCCAAACGCCGTGCGGAATGTCGTCATGAAAAGTTGTGCCACCGCGAAGTAACCCACTTGGAATGACGAATCGACTCTTCGGAGTGAAGGCACCCTCGTTAATGACAGCAGCCATGGTGATTGCTTTACCGGTGGAACCTGGTTCGAAAGAATCTGAGACTGCTCGGTTGAGTTTGGTGACATCCTTGGTCTTGCCCGGATGATTTGGATCAAAAGATGGATAGTTTGCCATCGTCAAGATGTTGCCTGTCGCTGGGTCCATGATGACTACTTCGCCAGATTTGGCGTGCGCACTTTTCACTTGCTGAGCCAGCGCCTGTTCTGCGACACCCTGTAAGTCAGAATCAATCGTGAGCCGCACAGAAGAGCCATCAACAGCCTCAACCGTGTGGCGCTCGCTCGTCGGAATCTCACGACCTTCGACTTGTTCCAGTGTCGTAGTGCCATCAGTGCCAGTCAAGGTTGAGTTCATAGAACTTTCCAACCCACCAAGGCCGTAACCATCATCACCAACGTAGCCGACGAGATTCGCGGCAAGTGGGCCACCGGGATACACGCGCAGAGATGTCGCTTCACTAAAGATGCCAATCAAATTGAGTGCCTGAATTTTCTTCCACTGTGCCATCGTGACTCGCTTAGCAACATAGGAAAAGCGACTCGTTCCCGTGAGTTGCCGTATCAGCACCTTCTTAGGCAACCTCACAATTGGCGCGAGCTTTGCTGCGTAGTCTGCTTGCTTTGTGATGAGCGTCTGATCCGCGACGACATTGCGCGCTTTCATCGAAGTCGCTAACACCACGCCGTTGACATCAGTGAAATTTCCTCGAAGCGCTGGAAGTACATAAGTGTTAATTCGAGTCTGAAGCGCCTTCTGAGCATTTCTCGGGCCCTGAATAACCTGTAGTTCAAAAACTCGAGTAGCCAGAATTGTCAGAATGAACACCAGCATGATTGCAGACCACTTGAGCCGACCATCTGGCTCCCGCAACTCGACCATGGCAACTTCACGTTGTGCAACTTGTGGTCGTGGCTTGTTTGGTCCCTGAGTTGCCGACATGACCTACCTCATCGTCCTTGAGACGATGCCGCCATAGGTGTTCCCAGAATTTTACGATCAGACAACCTGATAAACGCGGGTGATCCTGCGGGGACCATACCCATGCGATAAGCGGCCTTCACGAGATTCTCGGGTGACTCAGATGAAATGACCGTGCGTTCTAAACCTTGCTGTTCAGAGACCAAATTTGATAGTTCAGACTGGAGAGTTTGCTTTTGGATAGACGCTTGGGCCGACATCGTGTTTACAAAGAGCAAAGCAAACATGCCAAATGCCACGATACAAATCACGATTACCGAAAAGCGTCTTCCGGTGACTGTGCCTGACGGCATCTTCAGCGGAATGGCCTCGGCTATTGGCTGGACAATTGGCTTTGTCGCACGCTTCATCAACCTGAACTGTCTACGAAGTCGAGGCATAGAAACAGTGCGTGGAGCACGAATTGGCATTGCACTCATGCGGCTACCCTTTCTGCGGCACGTAAGCGGACGGATGCCGCGCGTGAATTCTCGGAGATTTCTTGTTCACTCGCGGGTTCAGAGCCACGAGTGAGAAGTTGGAGCCAGGGCCGGTCAGCTTCTGGGATGAACGGCAAATCAACTGGAGTGGTGGACTGCGAACCGAGGCGCAATGCAGATTTCACAATCTTGTCTTCAAGCGATTGGTAGGAGAGGACAACAATGCGACCGCCTAGCGCAAGGTGATCGAGAGCAACTGGAATAGCCCGCTCAAGTACTGCAAGTTCATCGTTGACTTCAATGCGCAATGCCTGGAAAGTGCGCTTCGCAGGATTGCCACCCGTGCGACGTGTGGCTGCCGGAATTGCGTCTCGGACGACATCGACGAGACGATCGGATGTGGTGAAAGGTTCCTTTTCGCGCTCGCGAATGATGGCGGCGGCGACCCGTGAAGCAAATCGCTCTTCCCCATAGACGCGCAGAATCCGAGCGAGTTCACCGTGACCGTAGGTGTTTACCACTTCAGCCGCTGTCTGACCCGTAGTGCCATTCATCCGCATGTCTAGAGGAGCGGTTTGCGAGTAGGAGAAACCACGCTCAACTTTGTCCAGCTGCATAGAGGACACGCCAAGATCGAACAAGATGCCGTCTACTGAGTCGATTCCACGTTCGGCTAGAACCTCTCCGATTTGGTCGTAGACAGCAAGAACAAAGTCAACTCTGGGCGCAAAACGCTCAAGCCGTTTGGCTGCCATTGCTAGTGCCTCTGGATCGCGATCTAGTCCAATGACCCGAACGTTGGGAAACTCGATGAGAGCAGACTCAGTATGGCCACCGAGGCCCAGCGTGGCATCAATCAGGATCGAACCTTCAGCCTGAAGCGAGGGAGCCAAGAGATCCAGGCAACGACGTCGAAGCACAGGAATGTGAGAGAAATCGCTCATGCCACATCCATCCGAGCTATGACATCCTCAAGTCCTCGGCCGTTGGTAAGCCTGGCACCGGGGAAGGTGCGCCAGGTTCCACTCAACGGCCGAAGGCCAAAGGTGTCATGGCTTGAGTTGAGACTCATGGCATGACCACATCTTCATCTAGTGAAGCAAAGCCTGGCTCCTGCAAAGAGAGGTAGTCATCCCAGGCTGAACTGTCCCAAATTTCAATGCGCGTATCAGCGCCAACAACAACGAGCTCACGGTCAAGGCCAGCCCACTGACGAAGTGGGGCCGGAATTGTGATTCGACCTTGGCGATCTGCAGTGTCATCGAAAGCTGACGAGAAGAAGACACGAGTGTAGGCACGTACTTTCTCATTGTTTTGTGAACGCTGACGCAAGGATTCTGCATGGATTCCGAACTGCTCTTGCGGCCAAACAATGATGCATCGTTCCTGACCCTTGGTCATCACGAGGCCATCTGCTAGAAGATCTCGAAACTTCGCGGGCAAAATCAAACGCCCTTTGTCGTCCAATTTCGGCGTATGAGTACCTAAAAACATGGCACACACTCCTAGAAATTGGAGGCAACCCTTCCCCAGGTCACCTAGTTGTTCCAGAGTACTCCATTTCACTCCACTGTCAAGGTCTTTTTACCCATTTTTCGCCACTAAATTGCATATCAATTTCATATAGCCCAATGGCTGATTGAAATTTAGAGGTGGATGAAAATGGAGTGAATTGACGCGTACTACAAGTGGGACGCTGACCTGGCGTCGACCGACCGAAACTAGGGCTTTACAACTAAACCGGCTGGGTTCGAACACATAATGTTGCGATCAGTTCTGCCAGATGGACCATCTGCCACAAACTGGACAATTGAAGGACTGCGATCCCCGAAGGTGACTTCACCACATGCTTGCTTTGCAGCAGCTACACCTTCTGCCTTAACCGAGTAGTAGCCAAGAGCAAGCCACACTGGAATTTTTACTCGGGCATTGAAAGTAATCAATAGCCAATGAGTTGGCGCCGCGTAAATGCCTGCCGGATACCCAGCTCGAGTCAGTCCGTGCACAACAGTTTGAATAACCTCAATTGACCTTTGCGAACTCGACCATGAATTTGCCCGCTCAATGTCCAGCCATACTGGAGTCCCGGCCGCAACACCATTGCGCGGAAGCCGTTGCAACAGATCGGTCACTATCCTGGTGCCTCGGTCCGCCGCTGTACCGCTACCAGGGTCGGAAACATTGACATAAACTGCAACCGCATCGTGGGTTTTCGCCCACTGCCATTGGTCGGCGAAGCACGGGTTTTGCGTGAATGGACGACCATAATTGAGGCCGACAATGGCAAAACCGACGAATGCTGACGACAAAGTTTGACCACACTGCGGATAGGAAACGTCGTAGCCACTGTTATCCAGGGCACCGACCCAAGGCGCACTGCTGGGTTGCTTTGCCGTAATCGCAGGCAAGCTGTCAACTGACTCTGAAGTAATTGCACTCGGGCGTAGTAGCGATTTGGCAATTACGACCAGCACCATGGCAGCCACCGCAACGGTAACTGCCGTGAAGAGTGCACCGGCTAATCTCTTCACACAGACTGCTCAACACGAGAGTCAGAGGCACCAACTATCGTCCAGTGCAGGCTCATGAAAGCGGACCAACTGGAGCCTGGGGAAAATAGTCCTGACCTATGCCGCTACTTCGTCGCGGAATCATTACCGAGCGCACCCACTCCACAATCACAATTCCGTCTTGATTCAGGCCACGCGTTTTCATGGTCAGAATTCCAAAGTCTGGCCGCGACTCTGACGGCCGAATATCAATGACAAGACTTTCGGAATAGATCGTGTCTCCCACATACACAGGTGCGGTCAACTTGATGTCCGTCCAGCCTAGGTTCGCCACCGCATGCTGACTCATGTCAATCACGGACTGCCCCAACACGATGGCCACCGTGAGTCCAGAATTAACAATGATGCGCCCATGCGTGATTGGATTCTGCCGGGCATAGTCAGAATTGAAATGATTCTGGTTTGAGTTATTTGTCAGCAAAGTGAACCAAGTGGAGTCTGCTTCGCTAATGGTTCGACCGATGGGATGTTGGTAAACATCACCCACAACAAAATCTTCAACGAAGTTGCCTAAGTCGGCTTTGTGAATCGTCATGAAGACAATTTACCTCGCTTTGAGACCGGTAAGGCTAGGGATTGTCTTGACGACGATCCCATCTATCCTCGAGTCCCTGCAAGAAACCAGGATGCTGAGATTTGTTCGGCGCCTTTGCATCCGGACTCAACACTTTGCGTTCGCGCGCTCTGGTCAGCAGAAGCGACAAGCCGGCAACTACCGCGACAAAACCGATAATGCCGACGGCAGCAAGGTTGAGGGTCACTGATGCAATGAGAGCAGCTAATCCCGCAACAATTCCAAGGACAGCTAAACCAGCGCCAGGCACGGCAACTTGCTTGCGAACGGTACCTCTGACTGATCCACGCAAAGTAGACGCAAACTTCGGATCTTCGCTCGCGAGCGCGCGCTCCATTTGATCTAGCAATCGTTGTTCGTGTTCGGATAATGGCATCTGGCACCCCCTCAGTGTCTTGACTAACACAACCATACGTCGGTTCCCATAATTGTGAAAGCGGAATTACATTTCTGTTTCAGGTCGAATCAGTCGAGCCGGTTTGACCTTAGATTGACCAAATTTTTCTGTCACTTTATCCATAACCTGCTCCGCATCCCGCCATCGAGTGATTTGGTCGTTAAAAGCTAACTGGACAGACCTATCACCCTCCTGGCGAAGACCAGTGGCACGCAGACCAACGAGCCGAATGCGTGTTCGTTGTAAATTCAATCCGTGAAATAATTGTGAGGCAGTGAGGTAAATCTCATGCCCAACATCAGTAGCACTGTCCAGAGACTTACTGCGGGTCACAGTCGTGAAATTGGCGGAACGGACTTTGAGCGTGATGGTTTTTGCAACTTGATTACTTGATCGCAAGCGGGTTGCCAATTTTGCACTCAGATCCAGAATCTGAGCTCCGAGCAATTCACTGTCATCAATGTCTTGGTCAAAAGTGCGCTCGGCCCCAATGCTTTTCTCGGCCACATTGGGTGTGACAATACGCAAATCTCTACCCCAGGCCAAATCCACAAGATGATGCGCCAAAGTGTCACCAATCACTCGGCTCAAAATCTTGACGGGAGTATTTGCAATGTCGGCAACTGTGCGCATCCCGAGTCGGTCCAGTTGACTTGCGGTCTTTTCACCAACTCCCCAAAGCGCGCCAAGTGGTAGCGGATGCAAAAAGTTGAGAACTTGATCAACCGGTACGACATGAAGACCATCAGGTTTAGCGAAGTTGGTGGCAAGTTTGGCGACAAACATGGTGGGCGCCACACCTACTGAACATGTGATGCCTTCTTCATCATGAACTCGCTGCCGGATCATCTCACCAATAGCACTGGGACTGCCCATTAACTTGAGTGCACCACTGACATCCAGAAATGCCTCGTCGAGTGAAAGTGGTTGCACTAACGGTGTAACTGATTCAAAAATCGACATGACCTGTTCAGAGACAGACCGGTACACGGCCATACGAGGTTCAATCACCAAGGCGTGCGGGGCAAGTCGAATTGCTTGCGACACTGGCATGGCAGCTCGCACTCCTAAAGCGCGCGCAGCATAAGTGGCGGAAAGCACCACGCCACGCCCCGAGCCATGCCCAACAATGACCTGCTTACCCAGCAATGTTGGATTGTCACGCACTTCAACTGAGGCATAGAACGCATCCATGTCGACATGCAAAATGTTGCAACCTTGATCGTTTCCGCCCGCGTGCAACGGCGATGGGATATCGAACTTCACAATAACCCTCTCGGTCGAACATCTGTTCGATAAGTCTACGTGTGTGGTCTGGACCACCGCAAGGGAAGTTCTTAACCAATTAACTGCAGTCCTTTAAGACGAAAAGGTAGAGTTCCATGTACTCAAACTCCGACGATTTCGACGACGAGGTGACATGACTCCAGAATCTACAGTGCCCGAGTCCCACGAAAAGGGACTACGCACTCAGAGCTTGAACTTGCTCTCGAGCATTGTCATTGGAGTCTCCTCCACGGCACCAGGCTATTCGTTAGCGGCCACACTTGGCTTCATCGTCTTCTATGTGCGCTACCAATCTCCTGCGATCATCCTGCTGGCCTTCCTGCCAATTTTGTGTATCGCATTCGCCTACCGGGAGCTCAATCGCCAGACGCCTGACTGTGGCACGACCTTCACCTGGGCTACTCGTGCGTTCAATCCGTGGGTTGGGTGGATGGGCGGCTGGGGACTCGTTGCGGCAGGTGTCATTTCCATGGCAAGCGTCGCCCAGATCGCCGGCAAATACTTTTTTCTCATGCTGGGAACAGATGGCTTGGCTAACAGCACACTCTGGGTGACCGTTGCTGGATGCAGTTGGGTCATTCTGCTTTCTTGGGTGTCCTATTTAGGCATCAATGTTTCGGCCAAACTTCAGCAATGGCTACTCGCCGCTGAAATGGTGATCTTGCTCTGGTTCAGCAGCGTGGCGCTTTACAAGGTTTACAACGGTCATGCTGATGCCGCTTCCGTTCATCCAAGCATTAACTGGTTCAATCCCTTAGCGGTGACTGCTGGACACGGTGGCTTCTCATTTAGTGCCCTATCCGGTGGCTTACTGTTAGCCGTCTTCCTGTACTGGGGTTGGGATACCACGGTGTCCCTCAATGAGGAGACCGATGAGCCAGACAAAGTTCCAGGACGTGCAGCGGTCATCAGCACGCTCATCTTGCTGGGCACATACGCGCTTGTCGCTGTCGCCTGTCTTGCTTACTCGAGCGCAGATCCACTATCAAACAGCGAAGATGTCTTGGCTCAAATTGGTGCGCAAGTTTTAGGAACGCATTTTGACAAGTTCTTGATTTTTGCGGTGCTGACCTCTGCCGCCGCCACTACCCAAACCACAATCATGCCGAATGCTCGCACGCTTCTTTCGATGGGTGCATACGATGCAATCCCTCGGAAGTTCGCCAACATTCATAAAGATAACCTCACGCCAGGGTTCGCAACCATCATCACGGCCACAGTGTCGATCGCTTTTTATGCAGGGCTGACCATGATTAGTGAAAATGTCTTGGGGGATGCGACTGAGGTTGTTGGCCTGCTTGTTGCTTTCTACTACGGCTTGACTGGTTTTGCAGCCGCATGGCACTTCCGCAATAATGCCGGCGCAACCTGGCGCACCGTTTCTACAAGAGTCATCCTGCCCCTGATTGGTGGAGCGATTCTCTTAGCAGTCTTTGTAAAAACTACTTTTGATGACTACAACGCAGAGAACAGCACCACCGTGTTGAGCATTTTCAGCCACCGCGTTGGCGGTATCTTCGTTATCGCAGTTGGCACATTGCTACTTGGTGTAGTGCTGATGCTGGTCATGGCAAGGCGCTCACCGGCATTCTTCCGTGGCCACACCTTAAATCGACACACTCCGATTATTGTTGCCGAACATGTTTACGCAGAAGCAGATCGCTTTGGTGTGCCCGATGCCACCATCGATGAAAACACGATTATCCCGCCCGGCGCACTCCATTAACTTCGATTAAGAATCAAAACCCATTCCTAGCCAATCAAGCCCGCGCAACCACACGTTGCGCTTTCCGAGATTCTGATCGGCACGATCAAGTGACCATCGCGTGAAGTTAATACCTGCAGAACGAATAGGTTCAGGTGGAAATGGAATCGGAAGCGTGTTGACCATGCTGAGCTTGCGCCGCTCGGTATCCCGATCAAGGACCAAATCAATACTGACTTGTGCCCCAAATCGGGATGCACCAACACCAAGCCCCGTGTAGCCGGCAACATAGACAACCTTGCCTTGCATGGCACGGCCCCAAAACGCACTGAAGCGTGAGCATGTATCAATAGCACCGCTCCATGCGTATTCAAACTCGAGTCCTTCAAGCTGAGGGAAGGTGGAGAAGAAGTGGTCTGCAAGCTTGGGCCATGACTCCATAGAGTGTTCGTATTCTGGGCCAAAGCCACTGCGGTAATGGTAAGTCGCATCGTATCCGCCCCAAAGGATGCGCCCATCAACTGTCGGTCGGTAATAATGAAATTGATTGCCCGTGTCGCTAATACCCTCACTGCCCTGCCAGCCGATATCTCGATGCTGTTCAGGTGTCAGCGGTGCCGTCACAAGTACGGAGTCATACACTGGCACAACCAAATACTTAAGTCTGCGTAAGAGCGGTGGATAAGCATTGGTGGCAAGTACAACTCGGGGGGCACGCACACTCCCTAGTTGCGTCATTGCAACTACGACTTTGCCTTGGTCATCAAGGTCTTCGACTGTGCTGTTTTCATAGATGCGAACACCTTTGGACAAGGCGTAGTCGCGCAAGCCCCAGGCTAGCCGTGCAGGATCACAAATGGCGACGCTATCTGGATCAAATAGACCGCCTTTAAATGTCGGCGAATTAAGACGAGAACGAGTTTCGGCTTCATCGAGCCACAGCAACTCTTCACCATATTCGGCAGCTTCTGAGATGAAGTCCTGGAGGCGCTCGATCTGATAATCCTCAGTTGCCACATCGATTTCGCCGACGCGCTGCCAGTCGCAGTCAATGTTGTTGTCCCGAATAAATGCTTCGATAGCGTCCAAATTTTCATGACCCATTCGAACGAGGTCATGCATGTCATCTGGCCAACGCAAGAGTCCATTGGCAAATCCATGGGTTAGAGATGCCGCTACGAATCCACCATTGCGACCCGAAGCTCCATGCGCAACAGCGCCACCTTCCACAACCACAACATCTAACGAAGGATCATGAGTGATTGCCTCAATTGCGGCCCACAGACCGGTGAATCCGCCACCAACAATTAAGAGATCTGCTGAGAGTGATCCGACTACACGCCCTCGGTCATCAGGCGCGTCAACGTCGTCCAGCCAATATGGGCTGTTCTTCACATTTGCTAGTGATGGCAACACATGCGCGGAAGCTTCGTGCGAAAAGGACATACATTTCCTTGTTCAGTATGACTAATCTAGAGAAACCATCACGTGCTTGATGCGCGTGTAATCCTCAAAGCCATACATTGACAAATCTTTGCCATAGCCCGAGTGCTTGAAACCGCCATGAGGCATTTCAGCAACGACTGGAATGTGCGTGTTAATCCAAACGCAACCGAAATCAAGTGCGTTCGACATGCGCATCGCCCGACCGATGTCGCGAGTCCACACGCTGGAAGCGAGTCCATATTTCACACCATTTGCCCACTGCAGCGCTTGCGCTTCGTCGGAGAATTTCTGCACAGTCATCACCGGACCAAAGATTTCATTCTGAATCATCTCGTCATCCTGACGGAGATCAGAAATCACGGTTGGCTCGATAAAGTAGCCACGATCGCCCTGACGATGACCGCCAACATTGACGGTTGCATGGTCTGGAGTGCGGTCAATAAAACCAAGCACTTTCTCCAGTTGCACTGCATTGTTCACCGGCGGAACAAATGCGTTCTCATCACTCGGACCGCCCTCAAACGACGTGACAGTGTTGCGCGCTTGCTCACTGAGCGCTGCAACGAAGTCGTTGTAGATTCCTGCACCTACGAGAACTCGAGTAGCCGCTGTGCAGTCCTGACCAGCATTAAAGTAACCAGCAACGGCGAGCCATTCAGCAGCTGCCTCAATGTCTGCATCGTCAAATACAACAACAGGTGCCTTCCCGCCAAGCTCTAGGTGGACACGCTTAACATCCTTTGCTGCGGAACCTGCAACCTCCATACCGGCACGCACAGAACCAGTCACCGCAACCATCTGCGGAGTTGGGTGCTCAACCAAGGCTCGACCTGTGTCGCGGTCACCTGAGATGACGTTAAATACGCCGGGAGGCAAGATCTCACCCATGAGTTCGGCCATGCGTAACGTCGACATAGGTGTCGTGTCGGATGGCTTAAGAACGACGCAGTTACCCGCAGCGAGAGCAGGCGCAAACTTCCACACAGCCATCATCATGGGATAGTTCCAGGGCGTCACTTGACCAATGACACCGATCGGTTCGCGGCGAATAATAGACGTGAATCCCTTCATGTATTCACCTGCTGAACGTCCTTCGAGAATTCGTGCAGCACCCGCAAAGAAGCGAATCTGATCGAGCATCGGTGGAAGTTCCTCTTCCATAGTGACCTTGATTGGCTTGCCCGTATTTTCAGATTCGATGGCAACCAGTTCTTCGCCATGCGCTTCGAATGCGTCGGCAATTTTTAGTAGCATCTGCTGACGTTCTGCCGGTGTTGTTTCGCGCCACGACTCGAATGCCTTGGCTGCAGCCCCATATGCTCGATCAACATCAGCCGCACCAGAAAGTGGTGCTTGTGCGAACACTTCCCCCGTGGTCGGGTTAATCACATCAGTAGTTTGGCCATCTAACGCATCTACCAATTCACCATTTACAAAGTTCTTTGCCGAGCGGGTCATGGAATCCTCCATCAATCAACATTTACTAGTGACCTAAGTAACAGGCTGTCTTTCACCTTATGCCGTGGCATAGCTGAATCGCGACCGCACCACCGATTTATGCCAATATCTTATAATTCTGAACGAAATTCGAACACAATATCAGCAAAATTCTTCGAATACGCTTGCAAGTGGCACGAAATTCGCACATCATGGACACATGACTAGAGTTGTTGGACTTGATGAGGTCTCCAAAGCCATCATCGAGCAGCTTCAAGCAGATGGTCGACGTCCTTACGCCGCAATAGGTAAGGCCGTCGGTCTCTCAGAAGCAGCTGTACGCCAAAGAGTGAATCGCCTACAAGAAACTGGCGTGATGCAAATTGTGGCGGTAACAGATCCGATGCGTGTTGGCTTTAGTCGCTCCGCCATGGTTGGTATCGAGGTCGACGGTGATATGGAATCTGTTGCAGACTCCATTGCCGCTCTTCCAGAAGTTGATTACCTCGTCATCACTGCGGGCAGTTTCGACATTCTCGCCGAAATTGTGTGCCAGGACGACGATGCTCTGCTTCAGATCATCAACCGCGGCATCCGTGCACTCCCCGGGGTCCGGCGCACGGAAACTTTCATGTACCTGACTCTGCGCAAGCAGATCTATGCATGGGGAACCCACTAAATCTATTGAGGGATAACCATGAACGTTTTCGACCAACAAGAAATAAAACACTTGAGTGATGCAGCACGAGACAATTTGTGGCTGCACTTCACTCGCCATTCAGCCTACGAAGAAGGCGAAGACATACCAATCATTGTGAGAGGCGAAGGTGCACGCATCTTCGATATCAATGGCAAGTCATACCTTGATGGAATCTCCAGCCTCTTCACCGTGCAACTAGGACACGGGCGTGCGGAGTTAGCCGAAGCTGCTGCAAGGCAAGCAAGCGAGTTGGCGTACTTCCCGCTGTGGTCACATGCTCATCCAAAGGCCATCGAACTAGCTGAGCGCCTTGTCGATTACGCACCAGATAACTTGAATCGCGTATTCTTCACGACGGGTGGCGGCGAGGCTATTGAGACCGCTTGGAAAGCCGTGAAGATGCACTTCAAACTTACGGGCAAGCCAATGAAGCACAAGGTAATCAGCCGCAACATTGCCTACCACGGCACAACTCAAGGCGCCCTGTCCATCACTGGCATACCGGATGCCAAGAAATTCTTCGAACCACTCGTGCCTGGTTCACATCGCGCCCCGAACACCAATTTCTATCGCGCGCCGCAGCATGGGGATGACATTCTGGCATTTGGACGCTGGGCCGCTAACCGCATCGAAGAGGCGATTTTGTTCGAGGGTCCGGAAACTGTTGCCGCTGTGTTCCTTGAGCCGGTCCAGAACTCTGGAGGATGTTTCACACCACCTCCGGGTTATCTCGAGCGCGTGCGAGAGATTTGTGATCAGTACGACGTCTTCTTGGTGGCTGATGAAACCATCTGTGCCTTTGGACGAATTGGTGACATGTTTGCCATGAATCGCTTTGGAGTCCAACCGGACATCATCACATGTGCAAAAGGAATGACCTCTGCCTACAGCCCAATCGGCGCAATGATTTGCGGTGACAAACTGTTTGAACCGTTTAAGAAAGATAAGACCTACTTTGCGCACGGTTACACGTTTGGTGGTCACCCCGTGTCGGCAGCTGTGGCACTGGCTAACCTAGACATTTTTGAGCGTGATGGAATCAACCAGCATGTTCTCGACAACGAAGGCAAGTTCCTCGCCACTCTTGAGAAGCTCAAGGATCTAGACATTGTTGGAGATGTCCGAGGAGCAGGCTACTTCTACGCAATCGAACTTGTGAAAGACAAGGCCACGAAGGAAACCTTCACCGAAGACGAGTCCGAGCGTCTGCTCAGAGGGTACTTGTCCAAGGCCATGTTTGCCGCCGGTTTGCACTGCCGTTCAGACGATCGTGGCGACCCCGTTATCCAGCTCGCACCACCACTATTTGTGGGGCAGTCAGAATTCGATGAGATGGAACAAATCCTGCGCCATGTGCTCATTGAGGGCATGAACATCATCTAACTTTGCCCAAATAGGAATCTCACGGCCTCTGGCCGTGAGATTCCTATTTTTTTTCTTGACTTAGTTGTAGTCGAGTGTTCCCGTGACTTTGACCTTCATGCCGCCTGATCGAATGTCGCTAGGGACCTTAAAAACGCCGACTGAAACAGGATTGACATCACCTGTGCCCTTGGGCAGCTTGACTGCAGTTAGACCAGACTTGGCCGTGATGCTTCCGGATGGCGTTCCATCGATTGAATAGGTCAGAGTCAACTTCGAGAAATCAACAGTCTTTCCAACAGCCTGATAGTTAGTGCAGACATAACCCACCAATGTAGTTCGCGTTGCGGGGTCATACGTCCACTCACTGGGACTTTGCAAGGTGCACTGCGTTCGTGAATCGGCATCTGTGGACTTAACGCCGTTATCGTCCACAGTTGTGACAACAACCTCATCAATAGTTCCACTAATCACAATGTTTGACTTTGCTCGGACGTCCCCACGGACCGTGCCGATCTTGAGGTACCAGTTGCCATCTCCAGACGTTGGATCTGGCGCATTGACTGCGACCGCGGGAACTTTCACAGCGACGCCGTTGATCTGAATCTTCGACATCGTGAGACCACTGATGTTGTTGTCAGCCTTGTCCTCGACTAGCAGAGAAACAGTCGTGAGCTTCGTCGCTGGATTGTAATCATAGGCAGCGGGCACACTCTTAACGGTGTATCCGGTGGGCTTGCGTACACCAGATAGCGAGACCTTAGTTGCGGGGACGACATCAGCTGAACCCTTGACAGTAATTGTTGAGCCGAAGCGGACATCGCCAGACCACAATAGAGCGGAGGGGTCACCTACACCTGAAATGCATGCACTTCCCTTCGCCGGAATTTCGACGTACTGAGTGCCCTTGCCTGCTTTGGAGACCTTTCCAATCGACCAGGTGAAATTCAAGTCAAGATCGATAGCCTTCTTGGTGGAGTTCTTCAGCAGAGCACACAAAGTCGTTTTGTTGTCAATCGCCGGATAGTACTGATCAGGGTCTAGGTCTGAATAGTCCCAGGTAGCAGGATCCACTGCACCCAGAGTGATTCCAGCGGGTAAGTCCAGAGACTTCGTCTTCACCAATGAAGGTGCGAGCGGCGCAACTTTGACATTTAACGGAGCATCTAGATGATCTACGCTGAAGTTCTTTGTGGAATAAGCGACTCCAAGCGTCGTGTCCTTACCCGGTGGCAAGACCCAAACCTTGGCCAAAGGCGTGAGAGCTATTCCATCAAACTTCATTTTGCTGGGCGCCACATAGACCGCCTTCTTGGCCTTAGGACGCATGGTGGCCACAATCTGGGCGCCACTCCCCCGTCGAATAATTTTCACGTCACTTACTGATACACCTTTAGTGCCCATAAAGGTCGCAAATGAGTCAGAGACTGTTGAGGTGAAGTGAAGATTTGCAGTCAGGCTAATGCTCTCGGCAGTCTGCAAATCACCAAGATCGGCAACCTGTGGGTCGATGCTTGGATCGACGGATAAGCAGGCCGTGGTGCCATCGTCCTCGCCAAGGGCAAAAACCTGATCGTCCAGCGTGGCATCAGCAGGTACTCCATTTTGACTTGTTGTGACAACAATGTCTGTGACCGAAATGGAATCATCTGAGGTTAAACCATCCAAGACAAAACATCCCGAAGTCAGGCCAGTACTTGAGTCAAAAGTTGAGGCAAAACTAGAGTCAATCGAAACGCCGGTGTCTTGTGAATCGTCAACTGTCACATCCACGCTGGGGACGAAAAGATCTGCGCTCACAATAACTGAGTTAAAGGTGTCATCCACCACGGCTTGCGCGACATTCGGATTCAGCGGCAGGCAAATGTCGCCACCCGTTGTGCCATCGCCATTATCCGCACCCTGGAGCATGTAGCCGTCGGTCAGCACATCATTTGTAGTGAGGTCATCCGTAGCGACTGAAATGTGAACATTTCGCAGGTACCCGTACTGGTCCTGATCCACACCACCAACTGTCATGCAGAGTGACGTGTCACCGGTATCAGGATCTGTGGACGCATAGGGATTGGTTACAGAAGTACCTGTCGGACCATTCACACCGGTCAAATCGAACTTTCCGTCCACTACGCCAACAGAACCGATTCCAGTGTCCCCGCCGCCATCACCACCATCGCCGCCATCACCAGTATCTGGAGTGAATGTGCCAGAAACCGAGATTGAGTCAAAAGCAATGGGGTCGAGCAGGCCAGTTGCATCGGCTGGGACTGCAACACACAAGTCTCCGATGATTGTGCCGCTTCCATCGTCGTAACCATTTGTGCTGTACGACTGGTCGTCGGTGTAACGACCATTCACAGTATCGGAGACGACTGTAACGACAACTTGGTCAAGTGTGGCTGATTGGCCATCTGTCAGTCCATGAACGATGAAACAAATCGTGCCCTGATCGGTCACAGGCTCATATAGAACTCCTGCATCACGAAAGCTGTAGCCACTTGGAGCTGTGATGCCTGTCAATTTAAGAGAGCCAGCATTATTCGCCGATGCAGGTAGGGCACCAGCCGACACTAAACCCACGATCGATAAAACTATTGCGGTCGTTGTTTTGAAACTGAACTTAGCCATGCGCGAAAGGTTCATAGTAGATTGACATCCCTTCGTGGTCCGCGACAACTAGGAACTTCAGCATCGATCGTGGTTAACCAGCTGACAGTCGCGGGATAGACACACCATTGCAATTTTCAGTTTAAGCGGAAACTCTGCTACCCAGTGCTGAATTTGAGCGTCAATTTTCCGACTAGCCTGCGGGGACTTGAACTCGACTATCATCACCAACGAGATACATTCCAACTCCAGAGGGCGAACAATGCCGAAGTCCCGAGCACCAAGGTGAGCGATTTTGGTAACGCAGAGACGGTTTGCTGGCATTTGTACCTGAGAACTTCCGCCGAATGAGGCGCTAAGAAGGCTGCGCCGACAGCGAGGGCTAGGAGCACACCTAGTGGATTCAGGTGCCACGCTGAAGAAAAGTCACCTGCACATAGGGCGGCGACGGCTCGAGTTGAACCACACATCGGACACGGATGACCGGTCAAAAGCCGAAACGGACAAAGAATTGGGCCATGTTCTACCCGCCCACTCAACCAAAGGAATCGCAGCAACAGGACAGCACTTGCAAATGCGACGAATCGCAAGACTGGCGGGGTAGCCGACAGCTTCTGCTCTAGCTTTGTCATCCGAATGGCTGGAATTAACTGGCAGGCGTCGTGCCAAGCGAAGTGCTGGAGCGATTCAGTCGGCTATCCAACGCCCAAAAACCCACAAGCAAAATCAGAGATGCCACAAGAATGGCGAGCACGGTAATCAAAACCGAAACATAGCCGTAAGTGATGACATCCATGAAGCTGTACGGGTACTGATGAACGATTGCGCCGCGAATCAAGGCATAGAAGATGTATGCGATCGGAAGGTACAGGCCAGCGAGCACTGACTTCCGGGTGAACCATCCGTGCGGACCAGCGACAACAAAGATCACCACCGTCAGTATTGGAGTGAGTGTGTGCTCGAGAAAACTTGAGTAAACGTTGAGTCCCTGGGGTGGAAACTTGGGACCGATGAGCAGGTTGTACACAATGCCAGTCACTGTGATCATGAGGACGCTATCTACACGGAAAATGCGGAACAATTTGCCATCACGTGCGGGATTAAGAAAGAGAAGAGACATGACCACACCGACCACAATCTGACTCCAGATTGTGAAGTAACTCAGCAAGTCAGAAATGCGACTGAATGCGCCAGGCCAACCCTCAGCATGCCCGCCATACAGAGTTGGCGAAAGGCTCGTGTATGGCTGAAGGTAGAACAACTCAATGACGAACGAAAGCCCAAAGCCGAGCCAAGCGCTCAGAGCATTGAGACCGAATAGATTCCGACGAGTCTTATCTGTAAGTGCCATGCCTTAACGATAAAGCCACAACCTGCACATGATGAAGATTTAAGTTGCGGAACTTTCTACGGCTGCCAATTGACCGCATGCACCATCGATCTCACGACCGCGAGTGTCACGCACGGTGACTGCTACCCCATGACTCTTGAGACGACGAACAAATTCACGCTCATCTTCAGGGCGTGAAGCGGTCCACTTAGAACCTGGCGTCGGATTAAGCGGAATGAGGTTCACGTGCACGAGATGACCTGCGAGGAGTTCGCCCAAAAGGTCAGCGCGCCAAGCTTGATCATTAATGTCCTTGATCAGCGCATACTCAATCGAAACTCGACGACCAGTCACGTCTGCATAATGCCAAGCTGCATCAAGTACTTCTTGCACTTTGTAGCGAGTATTGATGGGCACCAAAGTATCGCGAAGCTCATCATCAGGTGCATGCAGTGAAACAGCCAAAGTGACCGGGATTCCTTCATCAGCCAAATTCAGAATGCGTGGCACGAGTCCCACCGTAGAAACCGTAATGCCGCGAGCAGACATGCCAAAGCCTGCCGGAGCAGGTTCGGTGAGTCGGCGAATTGCACCAATGACGCTCTTGTAGTTGGCCATAGGTTCACCCATGCCCATGAAGACCAGATTATTGACCCTGCCTTCGCCACCTTCGACTTCGCCGCGTGCCAGTGAGCGAGCTCCAGCGAGAACCTGTTCCACAATCTCAGCAGTCGACAAATTGCGAGTTAAGCCAGCCTGGCCAGTCGCGCAAAATGGACAGTTCATGCCACAACCAGCCTGCGAAGAAATACACATTGTGACGCGCTCGGGATAACGCATGAGGACACTCTCGACCATCACGCCGTCGAAGAGTTTCCACACTTGCTTAACGGTTGTGCCTTCGTCACAAGCAAGAGTGCGCACTGCGCTCATCAGGTCTGGGAAAAGCTCATCTTTGACACGACCACGCAATTCACTAGGCACGTCAGTCCAGGTGGAAGGCTCATCCGAAAGTCGACTAAACCATTGCCGTGACAATTGGTCCGCACGGAAAGCTGGAAGTCCAATCTCGACTACTTTGGCTTTGCGCTCGTCAACCGTTAAATCCGACCAATGCAGTGGAGGTTTCGGTCTGCGAGGTTCGACCATGATTAATTCACCGGGAGCAGGCATGCCCTTAGCCTACGCGTGGGGACAGCCAGTCGGAAATTAGAGAAACAGTGCGAAGAGCGCCCAGGCAATAAAGGCATTGACAATTAATGAATCTAGACGATCCATCACGCCACCATGACCAGGCAACAGCCTCGACATGTCTTTGATACCAAGGTCACGCTTAATCATGGACTCTATAAGGTCGCCAACCGTCGCGGTAATAACCATCAAGAACCCGACTACCGCGCCATGCCACCATGGTCCATGGAACATAAACAGCCAGAGCAGTACGCCGGCGACCACTTGGACTAGCAGGGCCCCTGCAAAGCCTTCCCAAGACTTCTTCGGCGAGATTTTTGGTGCCATCGGGTGCTTACCGAATGTGGCACCCGCAGCATAACCACCTAGGTCTGTGGCCACAGTCAGCGCTACCAAAGCAATGACCTTCTGAACGCCACGATCAGAGGAGACAAGCATCACTGCGAAGCTGGCGAAGAGTGGTCCATAAACCAACACAAGAATCGCCTTCGACACGTGTGAAACGTAATTGTCCTGACCTTGAGGCAATCTCACGCTCAGCACAAGCAAAACCGACGCAACAAACGAGGTGAGCAATGCATCTCCACCACGCCAGTATGCGGACATCACCATAACCGGGGCCGCGAGATAGACAGTTAAACGAACAAGGCGAGGTATTTCACCATCGAGAGCGGCTAGCAATTCATGAACAGTCAGCACCATGACAGCAGCGACGAGCATCGCAAAACTTACTGGTGAAATGAGCAGCGCAATAACGAGCGCTGCCACCAACAACAGAGCCACAGCCGTGGCTGCCCGCAAATCACGACCAGCCCGACCGTAGTTCGGAGCCTGTTGATCAGTCACTAGACCTCGAGCAGCTCAACTTCTTTGTGCTTGAGTAAATCGTCAATGTGAGTGACGCTCTTTGACGTCAACTCTTCAAGAGCCTTTTCTGCACGAGCAACATCGTCCTTACCGACTTCGCCGTCCTTAGCAAGCTTCTCTAGAGCTTCTTTGGCGCTGCGGCGAATGTTCCTCAGCGAGATGCGGGAATCTTCAGCCTTAGTCTTGGCAACCTTGATGTATTCCTTGCGGCGCTCTTCAGTCAGTTGCGGGAATGGCACGTGGATGACAACACCGTCATTTGAAGGATTCACACCAAGGTCAGAGTCGCGAATAGCGCGCTCCACTGCTCCAAGCGCAGTCTTGTCGAACGGGGTCACGATCGCAGTACGAGCTTCTGGCACTGCAATTGATGCAACCTGTTGAATGGGAGTTGGAGTTCCGTAGTATTCAACCAAAATCTTTGAAAACATCGCCGGCGTTGCGCGACCTGCACGAATCGCCATGAAATCTTCACGAGCCACCTCGATGGCCTTGTTCATCTTTTCTTCAGCGTCCAATAATGTCTCGTCAATCATGACGTCCTCGCATCTGTAGTAGGCGTGCTGACAAGGGTACCGACTTTTTCGCCCCGTACAGCACGCGCAATGTTTCCTTGTTCTAACAAGTTGAAGACAACAATCGGGAGATTATTGTCTCGGCACAGACTGATTGCAGTTGCATCAGCTACCTTGAGGTTATCTGCCAGCACTGCATCGTGGCTCAATAATTCATATTTGACCGCAGCCGGATTGGTCCGAGGATCACTGTCGTAAACGCCATCTACGCCCTTAGCCATCAGAACAACTTCACAACCGATTTCCAGTGCTCGTTGAGCCGCACAACTATCCGTGCTGAAGTAAGGCGTTCCCAGACCAGCACCAAAAATGACCACTCGACCCTTCTCAAGGTGACGAACAGCGCGACCTGGGATGTATGGTTCAGCAACCTGACTCATCGGGATGGCCGTCTGAACACGCGTTGGAATACCTTGCTTCTCCAAGAAGTCTTGCAGCGCTAAACAGTTCATGACCGTGCCTAGCATGCCCATATAATCGGCGCGAGCACGATCCATTCCGCGCTCCGCAAGTTGCGCTCCGCGGAAGTAGTTTCCGCCACCAATAACCACTGCAACCTCTCGGCCTGATGAGACTACGTCGGCGATTTGTGCAGCAATGTTTGCCACCACATCAGGGTCAACGCCGAGCTTTCCTTCGCCGGCAAAGGCCTCGCCAGAAAGTTTCAGCAAAACGCGCTGCCAACCAGTGGCGGCCACATTTGGCCACAACTCCAAAGAACCATCAATTGCAGTTTGGGTGGGATTCATATCCATTATCTTGCCCTATTGCGTGAAGAAGCTTTGCACTGCCCCAAAAAACTTTGGTCCACATGCCTTGTGAGCATGCGGACCAAAGAATTTGAGTTTCAGATCAGTAATTACTGACCAATTTCGTAGCGAGTGAACGCTGTGACAACGGTGCCTGCTTCATCAAGAACTTGCTTGACCGTCTTCTTGTTGTCAATCACTGAGGACTGCTCAAGAAGTACGTTCTCCTTGAAGAAACCATTAACGCGACCTTCAACAATTTTCGGAAGCGCAGCCTCTGGCTTGCCTTCTTCCTTTGCAGTTTCAGTAGCGATGTGACGCTCGTTTTCAACAACCTCTGCAGGCACATCTTCACGAGTCAGGTAGGTTGCACGCATAGCAGCAATCTGCATTGCAGCGCCACGAGCAGCCTCTTCACTACCCGTGTAAGCGACAGCTACACCAACAGCAGCAGGTAGGTCAGCGGCACGACGGTGCATGTAAATGGCAACGTCACCCTCATGTGCGACAACGCGACCGAGGTCTAGCTTTTCACCGATAACGCCAGCGCGCAGCTCGATTTCAGCCGCAACGGTGCTGCCATTGCTCAATGTGAGTGCAAGCACTGCTTCACGCTCAGCGTTAGCAGTAGCCTTAACCAAGCTTGCGATTTCTGAGGCAAGGGCCTGGAAATCTTCACTCTTAGCAACGAAGTCAGTTTCACAAAGAAGTTCAACAAGAACTCCACCATCGTTAGCGACAAGTCCTGCAGAAGTTTCGCGCTCTGCTCCACGCTTGGCTGCCTTTGCAGCACCTGAGATTCGGAGAATCTCAACAGCCTTGTCGAAGTCGCCATTAGCCTCTTCGAGGGCCTTCTTACATTCCATCATTCCGGCAGAAGTAGCGTCACGTAGCTTCTTCACATCTGCAGCTGAAATAGACATGGGTGTCAATCCTTTGTTTTGAGTTTTGGAAAATTAAGAGTTCGAGTTGGTGTGAGCGACCAAAGCCGCTCACACCCCACGAGATTATTCAGCAGCAGGAGCTACGGTTTCAGCAGCAACTTCATCAGTTGCGGCTGGAGCGCTGGCTTCTTCTGCGACTTCAGCAACTGTCTCGGCTACTACTTCTTCAGTTACAACTGCGTCAGCAGCAGGTGCTTCGGAACCTTCAAGAAGTTCCTTCTCCCACTCCGCCAATGGCTCAGCAGCAGCGGCAACTTCATTTCCACCCGCACGAGCGATCAAGCCTTCGGCAATGGCGTCCGTGATAACGCTGGTTAATAGACCAACCGCACGTAGCGCGTCGTCATTACCTGGAATTGGGAAGTCCACAACATCTGGATCACAGTTGGTGTCGAGGATGCCAACAACCGTAATGCCCAGCTTGTGTGCCTCCTGAACCGCAAGATGTTCCTTGTTGGTGTCAACAACCCAGATGGCCGTTGGAAGCTTGTGCATGTCGCGAATACCACCGAGAACAAGTTCAAGCTTGTCCTTCTCACGACGCATCATGAGAAGTTCCTTCTTGGTCAAACCAGATGCTGCAACATTGTCGAAGTCAACTGCTTCGAGTTCCTTCAAACGAGCAACGCGCTTTGCCACAGTCTGGTAGTTGGTGAGCATGCCACCCAACCAGCGCTGATTTACGTACGGCATACCAACACGCGTGGCCTGTGAAGAAATGACTTCCTGAGCCTGCTTTTTGGTGCCGACGTACATAACAGTTCCACCGTGTGCAACAACGTCACGCACGTATTCGTATGCACGATCGATGTAAGCAAGTGACTGCTGTAGGTCGATGATGTAGATGCCATTACGCTCGGTGAAAATAAAGCGCTTCATCTTGGGGTTCCAGCGGCGAGTTTGGTGGCCGAAGTGGACACCATTCTCAAGCAGCTGACGCGTCGAAATGACGGCCATGGTCGTACTCCATTCTTAGGCCAGATTGCTCGAGCCTTATTGCGGTTAAGTGCTCAGTCGGTTGACTGTGCCCTAAGGTTCCTGCGGCAATCCGCCTAGCGAACTAGGACCGATGGAAACCCGGCAGTTAGTGAACCTGCGATGTCACCTGTAAACAGATGCACTTGAGAGTTTAGCGGGTATTTTGCGGTGCTGTAGACCATGGTCTGCGCCCATCTGTGTTCCCTGCCGCTGCCGTTTTGCCACAGGCGAGACTCTTCCCCCGAAGCTTGAGAACTGGGCCATTTGAGCCGCGGGACCTGCAGGATGCGTGCATGAAGTTACATCCTTGGCTCAGTGTGGGTACCTTTTGTTTGGTTTTTGGCGTGGTGCTATCCAGTCCCGCCGCTCCATCACAGGCAGCGAGCAAATGGGTATGGCCGATTGCGCCACATCAAGTAGTTGGTGCCTTCAACCCTCCGCCAAAACCTTGGCTACCAGGTCATCGAGGCGTAGACCTGGCTGGTTACGAAGGTCAAGCGGTGCATTCGGCGGGCAACGGCTTTGTCATCTATGCCGGCACTTTGGCTGGGCGCGGCGTAGTTGTGGTGTTGCATGGTTCGCTTCGGACGACCTACGAGCCAGTAGTCGCCTCGGTCGCAGTCGGTGAATACGTCGTGGCCGGTCAGGACATTGGATCCCTCGCCGCGGGCGTGACCCATTGCTCAGAGTTTGGACGAGTGTCGTGTTTGCACTGGGGTTTACGTCGCGGGCTGTCCTACCTCAATCCACTCGCTTTGGTCACGCAAGTCCACTTACTTCCAGTTCCTTAGTTAGCGGCGTCACGCCTCTTCCTCCGATGCCGGAGACCTGCGCACGTTAGGCACGGGCTCCTCGTGCCATAGTTGCAATCTTCAAGCGCGAGGATGAGCTTGTTCATACACGGCTCGCAGTCTCTCCATCGACACGTGAGTGTAAAGCTGAGTTGTCGACAGGCTGGCGTGACCCAAGAGTTCTTGAACCGTTCGAATGTCCGCGCCACCTTCCAGTAAGTGCGTTGCAGCAGAGTGACGTAAACCATGCGGGCTCAGCTCCGGCATATCGGCTAGGCCAGCAAAGACCGTCTGCAACATCGTGCGCACCACACGCTGATCAATGCGCTTACCTCGAGCACCGAGAAAGATTGCGGCTCCGCTGGTCTCATTGGCTAGAACGGGGCGGCCACCGCTCAAGTACTTCACAAGCGCTTGTTGTGCGAGCGCTCCATAGGGAACAACCCGCTCCTTCCCACCCTTGCCCAGCACACGCAGAGTCCGGCGACTTTGGTCCACATCGTGAACGTCCAGCCCCACGAGTTCACCGACTCGGATACCAGTTGCGTACAACAACTCCACGATTGCCCGGTCTCGAATGTGCACAGCATCGTCATCATCTGCAATGACTGCCATGCGGTCCATCACCGTTGTCGCTTGATCTTGCCGGAGCACGTGTGGCAGTCGCTTACTTACTTTAGGAATGACGAGCGCGGAGGCAGGGTCTGCCTCAATAAAGTCGTTGTTGAATGCCCATTCAAAAAAGAGTCGAATAGACGTTGCCCGACGAGCAAGGGTTGCGCTACTGAGTTCAGCGTTACGACCGGCTGCCAGCCAAGCGCGGAGTTCGACGATGCCAACATCGGCTGGCGATGCACAACCTCGTTCGGTGACGAACTGCGCGAGTCCTTGAAGGTCTTTGCGATAAGCCTTAGCAGTATTCGCACTGCGACCAAGTTCAAGTTCGACGTACTGAATGAAGCGCTCCACTATCGCGCTAAACGCAGGGCTGAGTTCATTCATGTCCTTAGCGTGACAACCTCAGGTTCGAATTGCAAGAACATTCACGCCAACAAAAATGGACCCGAGGCAATCTCGGGTCCATTTGATGAAGACTTTCGCCTACTTGCGAAGCGGACGTCCCTGAGCATCAGGAACCTTGTTCATAGTAATCAGGATGGCATCAATGAGAGCCCAGATGCCACAGCCACCAAACGTCAGAAGCTTTAGAATTCCTAACCCCGTGTAACCCAGATAGAACCGATCAACACCAAGCCCACCAAGTAACCAGGTGAAGATGACAGCGATACTCCATTCCTTGTCGGAGACTGGGGCATTCTGGTACGGATTTGGTACGCCGTAACCGGGCGGTGGGGGTGGTGGTGCATCAAAGGACATTGCGACTCTTTTCAAAAAACTGGCAGAGCTACTCTCTGCACACCCATACGTTACCGAAATCATGCAACAGACCGGGTCACATTTGTTGAATGGAACAACGTTATTTATTGGCACCCTGTTGCGAATCTAATGTTGACAAGCTCAACATCCATCACTGAAGTTTCCAGCCACTTGCCGTCTGCGCGATTACTCCCTGCATCTCGAGCATGGTGAGTGCGGCAAGAACTTCATGTGTCGACAGCGAAGTATTTGCCAATCGAAGTTCGGCGATGAGTTCATCGGTAGTGAATGAATTTCTAGTCAATGCATTCAGGATGCCCAGTTCATCCTCGGTGAGTTGGCGTGAGTCGGCTTCCTCTACAGGCTTTACCGTAGCTACGACCTGAGCAAGATCAGCAACAATACTCATCTCGCCCTGGGCGATGCCCACATGAACGCCAGATGACGTCGCTGACGATAACGGACCAGGTACTCCCCAAACTGGTCGTCCCAAAGCATTGGCCCAATTGGCTGTCGAGAGCGAACCTGATCGCAATGCGGCTTCAACGACCAACGTGGCTGAGGATAATGCGGCGATTAATCGGTTGCGGACCAGAAATCGACGCTTATGAGGTTGTCCTCCCGGAGGAGCTTCACTAACGATGAGCCCATTTTCGGCGATGCGTTCGAGTAAGCCCCTATGTGCCCCTGGATAGGCAACATCAATTCCGCAAGCCAAGACAGCAACTGTCCGACCTCCGCCAGCAAGCACACCTCGATGTGCTGCGGCATCAATCCCGTATGCGGCGCCGGAAATAACTGTCACCCCGTGTTCGGCGGCAAGTGAACCCACCTCGCTAGCAATGCGCTCTCCATAAGCCGTGGCCGCTCGGGCGCCAACGACTGCCATGGAACTCGTCGCCAAGTCATTCACATCGCCTGACCCTCGACACCAGAGTCCAAGCGGTGCCGTCAGGTCAAGGTCATCAAGAGAAGCTGGCCATGCCTGATCATCTGGTGTTAAAAACGCACCGCCAACCTCAGTGAGCCTGCTCATGGCCGTCTCAAAAGCGCTGCTAGCAAGCGCCTTAGTTAAACGGTCCCGAATGGCACCTCGAAGCTGACCTTTCGACACCAGAGACAGTGCCTCCACTGCACCGAATTGAGCGACCAGTGCACCCACTCGCTCATCGCCCGGCTCACTGGCTATTGAAAGAAGCGCCCGTGCTTCATGTTCATTCATGCGGCTTGCCACGCTCCGTTGCCATCACGATAGGTCAATGCCGCCGCCACATCGCTCACCGTCGGTTGGTCATGCCCTCGTAAATCCGCGATGGTCCAAGCCACGCGCATAACTCGATCGGCTCCACGCAACGACAGTTTCACTGCGTCTCGATTGAGCAAGTCATTGGCGTCAGACTTAAGTGGGAAGTGCCTGCGCAAGTATGGTCCGGGAACATGGGCATTAACTTTCCAGGGGCAGTGCTGATAGCGCGCGGTCGCCCGCTCCCGAGCGAGCAAAACTCGCGCAGCAACCATTGCGGAGTTCTCAACTTCTGCATCTTGCAGCTGCGCCAAAGTGGGGCGGTCCAAAGTCACTCGAATGTCGATGCGGTCTAAAAGTGGACCTGAGAGCCTCGAGAAATAGCGGCGTCGCACAAGTGAAGTACAACTGCAATCAGCGCCTGTTCCAACGAACTTTCCGCACGGGCATGGGTTGGATGCCATCACTAACTGAAACCGAGCAGGCAGCTGAGCCTGAAACCCAGTGCGAGCGATTGTGACAACTCCTGACTCCATGGGCTGGCGTAGCGAGTCGAGCACTGTTCGATCGAATTCAGCAGCCTCGTCAAGGCATAGCACTCCCCCATGAGCCAAAGTCACCATGCCCACTCTCACAAAGTGGCTGCCGCCTCCAATAAGCGCTGCGGTCGTTGCTGTGTGATGTGGTGCTTGAAAAGGCGGCAGCCGCATGAGGCTTTGGCCGCGTATCAACGAGCCAGCCACTGAATGGATTGCCGTTACTTCAACAGCGAGATCGTCATCGAGCGGAGGCAGAATGCCTGGCAATCGCTCAGCAAGCATTGTCTTGCCAACACCCGGACTACCCATGAAACCTAGGTGATGGCCACCCGCTGCGGCAATCTCTAGTGCAACACGTGCGCCAGCCTGACCTCGCACATCCGATAAGTCCGGAACCACTGGATCATCAGCCTCTTCTTGAGCAATAGGTTCGACATCAAAGTGCTCTCCACGACACCAGGCAACTGCATCATTAAGGCATGAGACTCCAACGACTTTAAGATCAGGCACCAACTGGGCCTCAGAAACTTGTGAATGGGGAACCAAAATAGTTGAAGCACCAGCCCGTTGAACAGCAAGTGCCGCCATCAAGACTCCGCGAACTGGACGCACCTGGCCGTCAAGCGCAAGCTCACCAATCGCAACCGCATCATTGACCTCACCAAGGGCTCCGTGGGACCGGAGAATCGCGAGCGCGATACCGAGGTCGAGAAAAGCTCCACGCTTATGCACCGACGCTGGAGATAGCCCCACTGTAATGCGACGCTCTGAAGGCCAAGGCAAGTTGCTGTTGAGTACCGCTGCCTTCACTCGATCTCGAGATTCGGCAACAGCGGTGTCAGGAAGGCCGACGATGTTCATGCCAGGGAGACCCTGACTCAGATAAGCCTCAATATCAACAAGGAGACCATCCACTCCAACAATGACCACACCACGAGCACGGGCCAAACTCATGCGCCCACTCCACGAATGTGGGAAATCTCGTGTTTGTCATCAGGTCTGTAAAGAATTCCGATGGCGTCGAAACGCATGCCACTGACCTGGATACGATGCTGACTTAGCCAACCCAGAGCAGCAGAGCGGAGATGCTCCAATTTCACGAGCGTGATTGCTTCAGCAGGTTGACCATAAGTGAGTGAGCGCCGAGTTTTCACCTCGCAGAACACCAGGGTGTTGCGGTCCCTCGCAACGATGTCTAGCTCAACGCGATGTGCTCGAAAATTGCGATCGAGTATCGCAAAGCCTATGTGCTTTAAATAATCTGTGGCAATTTCTTCGCCACGTTTGCCCAACTCTTGGTGTGATAAACGCATGTATCAACCATGTCGTCGCGCCACCACTGATAGCCGAAATCATTCGGACCTGTGAACGATGCCAGCCTGTGAATGCGCTGAGACTTCAGAACGCAATGTGGAGTGACCTGCTGGACCTATGCAGGAAGAATCACGTCAGTGAGGTCGATAGTGTCCACGTTGACATCCTCACCCGTGACAATGTGCTTGGTATCAATGCCACTGCCACCCTCAAGTTGATCAGTTCCAGCTTGACCATCAAGAGCGTCATTTCCTGCACCGCCAATGAGGATGTCCGAACCTTCGCCACCCAACAATGAGTCATTGCCTGACTCACCTTTCAGAGTGTCGTTCCCGTCATCACCGAAGAGTTGATCGTCGCCAGTTCCTCCGGCAATGAGGTCATCTTCAAATCCGCCGTGCACCGTGTCATTGCCGCTTCCGGCTGAAATCTTGTCGGAGCCAGAACCGCCATCAATAGTGTCTGCACCCGCACCACCCGAAATCGTATCGACGCCGTCCTCACCCGTAATCATGTCGCTACCGGCACCACCATCGAGACTGTCATCGCCAAGTCCACCAGAGAGTGTGTCGATTCCTGCACCACCTGTAATGGAATCATTTCCGTCATTACCGAGGACTAGGTCAGAACCAGCATCGCCACTCAAAGTATCGTCGCCAAGTCCACCGTAAATTTCATCCATGCCTGAATCGCCGCTGATGTGATCATTGCCAGCATCACCAGAAAGCTTGTCAGCATCTCCTCCGCCATTGATGACATCATTACCTGGGCCGCCATTGACTGTGTCTGAACCAGCACCTGCATTGATGTAGTCGTCTCCACCGTCGCCCAAAATGACATCAATTCCCGAACCGCCATTGATGCGATCACTCCCCGGCCCACCAGACAGGTAATTGCTACCGCCACCGCCCGAAATAGTGTCATCGCCACCGTTGCCAAAAATCTTGTCATTGCCGCCACTGCCGCTGAGGACATCAGCACCAGGTGAGCCACAGATAATGTCGTCACCTTTACCGCCATCGACGGTATGAGAGCCCATACCCGTGATAACAATCACATCTTTCTTCGGCGTTCCCACGACAAGCGCCGCAGAGGAGACGATTGTGGCTTTATGGCCACCGCACAATGGGACTGCTTGCGCCGGCGCAACCAACCCGAGGGACGGCAAAACCAAACTCGCTAGGACTACGCATGTCTTACGCATTGTGACTCCATCTGTGCTAAAAAATCGCAACAACTGACCCTATCCTGAAAATGATTCTCCAAATCAACGCCTATGAGGGAAC
>Ga0114964_10000322_pt1 | contig 37137 bp, 39 predicted proteins | sample C_131016_MF_Meta_FD_92638 | JGI IMG/M metagenome (GOLD analysis project Ga0114964, IMG submission 92638) | Freshwater microbial communities from Lake Croche, Canada to study carbon cycling - C_131016_MF_MetaG | ecosystem: Environmental > Aquatic > Freshwater > Lake | place: Lake Croche, Canada...
AGTGTCCTTCCCCCTGAGGGGGAAGGTGGTTGCGGAGCAACCGGATGAGGGCCTAACGCCAACCACTTGACCCTCACCTGTCGCCCATACGGGCGACATCCCCTCCCGTCCGGGCGAGGCAAGACGCCGTCAAACAATTCCCCCCACCCCCGCATTTTCCATCTATCCAACAGCCTCCATCAGGCGTATAATCCTTATGCTCTAAATGAGCATTTATACCCTCGGGGAGGCAAACTGGCGAATTCGCCTATGTTTTCGCCCCACTATTATGCTCTAAAAGAGCATAACGGAGACAATGATGAGCGCTTTATCCCCGGTGACATCCACGACGAAGCCCGCGCCACACGGCGAGCCCTCCCCGCTCGTCAAGCGCTTAGGCATTCTCCCCATGCCGAACCTTGAGTGGACACCGGAAGTCGAGCGCGAGACGGCGCACATCTATGCCCGCGTGCAGCACGTCATCCCTTCCGTCGAGTGGCCCTTCCACGCGCCTTATATTGCTGCCATTAACCGCCTCAAAAAAGAGCGCAACGCGGTGATCTTGGCGCATAATTACCAGACGCCGGAAATCTTCCACGGCGTGGCCGATATCGTCGGCGACTCGCTGCAGCTTGCGCGTAAAGCCACGGAAGTCGACGCCGACATCATCATACAATGTGGCGTGCATTTCATGGCCGAGACGTCGAAACTCTTAAACCCCGAAAAAACCATCCTGATCCCCGACACGCGCGCCGGATGCTCGCTCGCCGCCTCCATCACGGGCGCGGATGTGCGCTTGTTGAAACAGCGTTATCCTGGTGTTCCCGTTGTCACCTATGTGAATTCGTCCGCCGATGTGAAAGCCGAAACCGATGTCTGCTGCACCTCCTCCAACGCGGTGCAGATCGTCGAGAGCTTGGGTGTCGACCGCGTCATCTTTTTGCCCGATGAATATTTAGGCAAATATGTCGCGACCCAGACACGCGTAAAACTCATCCTCTGGAAGGGCCATTGCGAGGTGCATGAGCGTTTTTCGGGCGAGGAACTCCGCGCCTATCGCGAGGCGGACCCGAGCATCGAAATCATTGCCCATCCCGAATGCCCGCCGGAGGTGTTGGCCGAAGCCGATTTCACCGGCTCCACCGCGCATATGATCGACTGGGTCAAAACCGGAAACCACAAGCGCGTGCTGATGGTCACCGAATGTTCGATGGCGTCCAATGTCGCTGCCGAAGCGCCGGAGGTGGATTTCATCCGCCCCTGCAATCTCTGTCCGCATATGAAGCGCATCACGCTACCGAAGATTTTGGACAGCCTCGTCTATCTCCGCGATGAGGTAACCGTCGATCCTATTATTGCCGATAAAGCCCGCGCTTCCGTTGAACGCATGATTGCGCTCGGCCGATAATGGCGTCCTCCGTTGTTATCGTCGGTGGTGGATTAGCAGGCCTGTTCTGCGCGTTAAAGCTGAGCCCTCGTCCTGTCACAGTGCTTGCTACGTCACCGCTCGGTGAGGGTACATCCTCCGCATGGGCGCAAGGCGGCATTGCGGCGGCAATGGCGGAAGGCGATACGCCCGAAAAACACACCGCCGATACGGTCGCCGCAGGCGGCGGCATCGTCGACGAAGCGGTCACGCTCGGCATGGCGCGAGAAGCGGGTGAACGGGTGCGCGATCTCCTCGCCTATGGCGTGCCCTTCGACAAAGACCTCGCAGGCCATCTTGTGCAATCCCGCGAAGCCGCGCATTCCGAGCGCCGTATCGTGCGCGTGCGGGGTGATATGGCGGGTGCGGCCATTATGCAGGCGCTGATCACGGCCGTTCGCGCAACGCCATCCATCACTGTCGTCGAAGGAAAGACCGCCGAGCATTTGTTGACGGAACATGGCAAGGTAACCGGCGTCGCCGCACGCGATGAAAACGACATGCTGACCCATTATCACGCCAGCGACGTGGTGCTCGCCACAGGCGGCATCGGCCATCTTTATGCGATGACCACCAACCCGAAAGAGGCCTGCGGCAACGGCCTCAGCATGGCGGCGATGGCGGGCGCCGTCATCGCCGATGCCGAATTTGTCCAATTCCACCCGACAGCCATCGCGATTGGTCGTGATCCTGCGCCGCTCGCAACGGAGGCTCTAAGAGGTGAAGGCGCAACGCTCGTCAACAAAGCCGGCAAGCGCTTCATGCAAGCGCTCCATAAAGACGCCGAGCTTGCTCCCCGCGATCGTGTAGCACGAGGCGTCTTCGCTGAACTCCAAGCGGGACGCGGCGCATTCTTGGATTGCCGCACGGCAATAGGCACCCGTTTCGCCGAGAGCTTCCCCACCGTATACGCCACGTGCCAATCAGCCGGCATCAACCCTGCCACCGATCTCATCCCGATAGCACCCGCCGAGCACTACCATATGGGCGGCGTGCTCACCTCGTCGAACGGACGCAGCTCTTGCGAAGGCCTTTGGGCCATCGGGGAAGTCGCCTCCACCGGCGTGCATGGTGCGAACCGTCTGGCCTCAAACTCGCTCTTGGAAGCCATCGTGTTTGCCGCCCGCGTCGCAGAGGCTTTACCAGCCGAGCTTAACCCCGTCACGCTCACGAATAAGGGCAAAGCGCCCGCCATTCCGTTTGATCCCGATCTCGTTGCCATGCTCCGCCAGACGATGAGCGATCATGTCGGCGTCATCCGCACCAAAACAGGCCTGATGACGGCCATCTGGACGCTAGCCGATATAGAAGCGACAGGAGAAGCACCCCAGGTCATCGCCATGGCCAGCGCCGCATTGTTGGTGGCGACCGCCGCATATGCGAGGCTAGAAAGCCGCGGCGGACATTACCGCTCCGATTATCCTGACGCTAACCCCGCCCTCGCGCATCGGTCCAAGTTTACACTGGATGAGATAAGAGCGATTGTGGCAGGGGTTTTGGGGTGAATAACCGCAACGGCTTCCTTCTCCCGCAAGGGGAGAGGGGCGTCCGATTTAATGACACTTCGGAAATCAGGACCCACCCGATGCTCAATTCCCTCGCCATCCAAGACGCCGTCAAAGCCGCCCTCCTCGAAGACCTCGGCCGCGCCGGCGATATCACCACGCTCGCGACCATCCCCGCCTCCGCCCGCGCCCGTGCCATACTCGCCGCGCGTCAAGAAGGCGTCATCGCCGGTAGCGAAATCGCAGTCGCCGCCTTCCGCATGATGGATGCTACTGTTCGCTTCGACACGCATTTGGCCGATGGATCAGCGGTCAAAAAGGGGGATGTCGTGTTGGCGGTCGAAGGCCCAGCGCGCGCCATACTCTCAGCCGAGCGCGTTGCACTCAACTATATGGGACGGCTCTCGGGCATCGCCTCGCTCACCGCGTTATATGTACACGCCGTTGCTCACACCAAATCCCGTATCGTCTGCACCCGCAAAACCACGCCCGGCTTACGCGCGTTTGAAAAATATGCGGTACGCTGTGGCGGCGGATTCAACCACCGTTTCGGGCTCGATGATGCGATCCTCATCAAAGACAACCATATAGCGGTCGCAGGTGGCGTGATCCCTGCGCTCCGTGCAGTAAAAGCGAGCATAGGGCATCTCGTCAAAATAGAGATTGAGGTCGATACGCTGGAACAGCTCGACGAGGTGTTGCAAGAGGGTGCCGATGTCGTGCTGCTCGACAATATGAACCCGGCAATGTTGCGAGAAGCCGTCACCCGCGTTGCCGGACGAATGCTCACGGAGGCCTCCGGCGGAGTAACATTAGAATCGGCAGCAGCCATTGCCGAAAGCGGCGTGGACATGATCTCGGTCGGGGCGCTGACGCATTCGGCACGCGTGCTTGATGTGGGGTTGGATATTGGGGTGAGCTAACTCACCACCGCAAATACCGCGCACCGATCACCGCACCGGCGACCGTTACAATCCCAATCGCTAACAAATACCACAGTGCTACAAACAGCGCACTATCATCGGGGCAATGCAGTGCATAGAGAAACGCCGCTAGTCCACCTGATACCGCTCCTGCCACAGCGCCCGACAAAACGGGCTGCGTGGGTGCGCCGCTGCGCAACATCAGCAAGAGCACGGCCAAAGGGCCGATGGCCAGCACGGGAATATTGACCAAACACGCCCCCGGATAGCGCCCTACCATGCCTGACAACCAATAATCCGCTGGACTTGTGGTCAGCTGAAATACCACCCCGCCGCCAAGCACTAGCAACGGCACAACAAGCCAACGCAACAGCGGCACGATAAGACGTTCGGGCCGAACGGCTTGAACGGCCAAAGGCCAAAGCGAACCAAACAAGGATACAGCAAACATAAATTTGAAAACGACATGCGGGTCAAACACCGCGCTGGCGAAATCGGCGCGAACTCCCAAGGACGTGAAAAAGATCACGAGCGAAACCGCCAAGCCCGCAGCCATGCGCATGCTCAAACCCAAACCGATCGTTGGTTGACGCATGCCTTGGTCTTCGACGAGGGCATTGATGAAATCTCCCGTCTTCAAGGCCTTCTACTCCACTTGTTCAATACGGCGTTACTCTCGCCACTCAACCAGCCATCGAGCGCCAATCTTGGGCTACTCCTAATAATGCATTCGACGGACACGCCCTGATTGTTACAGGAAGGTTGAAACAATACATCCTCAATCCGATAACGGTATTTTAAACGATGCAACCCAAAAATCTAACAAAAATTGTAACAACTTGCCTCTAGCGGCGAATAGTTGACGTAAGGGAATACGTTGGATAAAATAATATCCGTCCAATAATCTCACCACCTCAATTTTTAAAAGGATCAATTCCAATGAAAAAGATGACGACTTTGGCGGCAACCCTGTTGATCGCTGGCATGTTTGCGGCACCTGCTTTTGCAGCAGGCAATGGCGAGCACGGCAGCGGCGATGTATTCATCATGTTCACAAACGGCGGCGTCATGCAGATGGCGATGAATTCCGATTCGATGATCGATGAAGTCGTTAAGACCGGTATGCTCATTGATAGCAAGTCGATCATTGTCATGCACAATGGCAAGACCTATCTCGTCAAGGACATGAAAATGTCGAACGGTCAGATGCTGTTTGACTATGCCAAAATGGGCAATAATAAGTAATCCGACGAGAATTAGCATGATGCGTGTTTGTCCTCGCATCATGCTTTTTTCTTTAGGGTAACTAAGTTTCCAACCGTTGATACGCATCGGCGAGTGCTTTTAGCCCCCGATGCAAGGCAACTCGGACGGCTCCTTCAGTCATGTCCATCATGCCCGCCACTTCCCGGATAGATATCCCCTTGATGGAAATCGACTGCACGATTATGCGTTGCGTTTCACCAATCGACGCTAAAAGGCGGTCCATCTCCCGATCCGGCAGCGTGTTGTCATCCGGCTCCGGTGCTGCCAGCTCAAAATGCTCATCCAGCTCAATTTCCTTCCGCCGTCCATATTTGCGTGCCAGGTCAATCAACTTGTAGCGGGTAATCGCGCCTATCCAGGGGCCAATCGGCTGGTCTTCCCGCCACGTATGGCGTTTCAAATGCACGGCCAGCAGCGTCTCTTGGACGGCATCCTCTAAATCAGCCAGTGGTGTTCCAATTCGACCAATCCCGCGACGCGCCATGCCACGGACGAAAGGTGTCAATCGCTCAAGAAAAAGACGATAACACCCAGCATCTCCCGCATTGGCTTGGCGAAGGAGTGCAGCGAGTGCGTCGGTCTGCTCGTCAAACGGTGTCATGATCCTGCAATTTAGCTTTACGTCTCGAATCGTTACAGAAAAATCGTCGACAAAAAATATATTTCCTTACGTAACATGTTTATCATCCGTCACGAAAGACTGGTTATGGGGCTACTGACGGCCCCCTCAACCCTTCAGGAGATGATCTCATGACCCGTACCTCTTCCCTCGTCCTCGCTGCATCGCTCGCCTCTGTCCTTGGCGCTTTCACCATTCCGGCATCTGCCGATGACATGAAGTTTTCGGCCAAGGCTGGCGAAAAGCTTGAGGCGATAAAGGCTGGCACGGAAAAATGCTTCGGCGTCGCGCTAAAGGGCGAGAACAATTGCGCCGCCGGTGCAGGTACCACCTGCGCTGGAACCTCAAAGGTCGACTATCAAGGCAATGCTTGGCGCTTGGTACCCGTTGGCACCTGCACCACCATGGTAACGCCAAAGGGCCACGGTTCACTCACCGAAATCAAGGCGTGATTTTTAGCGTCCTCCCTAAACCTTCGGGCGCGCGGTTCCACCTGCGCGCCTCCTTTTCCAAAGTGTTCGGGAATACCAGCCATGATCCCTTGCCATCTTTCACCCTCGATCGGCGTCGGCTTCAAGCCCGAGCATTATGAGGGCATTGCAGAAGCCCCCGGCCCGTTGGGCTTTATCGAAATCCATGCCGAAAACTATATGGGCGCGGGCGGTATGCCGCACGCGATGCTGGAACGTCTTCGGAGCCGTTATCCGCTTTCCGTACACGGCGTTGGCCTCTCGATCGGCGGCGCGGGGCAACTCGACCAAGCCCATCTCATGCGCCTCAAGCTGCTTTGCGATCGCTATCAACCCGACAGCTTCTCGGAACACCTCGCATGGTCATCGCATGACGGTGCCTATCTCAACGATTTACTGCCGCTGCCTTATACGGAAGAAACGCTAGCCCAAATCATCCGGCATATCGACGAGGTGCAATCAAAGCTCAACCGGCAAATGCTGCTCGAAAATCCATCGACCTATGTGCGCATCGCCGAGAGCACGATCCCGGAAACCGAATTTTTAGAAACCATTGCCAAGCGCACCGGGTGTGGTCTGCTGCTTGATGTCAACAATGTCTTCGTCTCCTCCACCAATCACGCGCTTTGTCCGCGTGCTTATCTCGATAGCTTCCCGCTTAAATTTGTCGGTGAGGTTCATTTGGGCGGTCATACCGAAGAGGCGGATGATGAGGGCGCTTTGCTTCTGATTGACGCGCATGGTTCCGCTACCGGTGATCCGGTCTGGGCGCTCTATAAAGAAACCATCGCCAAGACTGGGCCCATCGCCACGTTGATTGAATGGGACAATGACGTTCCCGCCTGGCCCGTGCTTCGCGACGAGATAGAACGTGCCGAGGCGATCCTCATGCCGTCCCGCACTCAAAACGCCGCGTGACCCGCCATGCATCAGGCTTTTGAAAGCGGGTTTGCGCAGAACCTGTTGGCACGGATAGCACCAACGGCCTCCAAGCGTTTCGCAGTCTACCGTAACAATGTATTTGTAAGTTTGGTCGAAGCGCTCAAAGCGCGCTTTCCCGCCGTAGAATGTGCCGTAGGTGCCGAATTTTTTGCAGCCCTTGCCCGAGACTATGCGGGTTCGCATACGCCCACCTCACCGTTGATGATGCACTATGGCGATAGCTTCCCGGCATATATCGATGCTTTCTCGCCTTTGAATGATTACCCATGGATGGCTGATCTGGCGCGTGTCGAATGCGCGATCACCAAAAGCTACCATGCACGGGATGCGACACCCCTCGGCCCCGCAGCTTTCGTCGCTATTGCACCGGAGAAGTTAGAGCAACTGCATTTCACGCTTCACCCTGCCTTCAAGCTCATGCCATCCACCTTCCCGATTGTCAGGCTTTGGCAAATGAACAGGGGAGAGGCGGCGATCATCCCGCTCGACAATCTCGCCGCCGAAACCGCTCTCATCCACCGCCCGTTTTATTCTGTTTTGGTAAAAGCCGTCAGTCCGGCGGGTGGCGCATTTCTCAACGCGCTCGATCGCGGGCAACCTCTCGGTGAAGCCACCGACCTCGCCGCCGCCATCGATCCTCATTTCGACCTCACCGCCCATCTGCATCTGATGATTGCCGACGGGCTCATAACTGCCCTTACCCTCAAACAGCCATAGAGGAGCCCGCAATGACCACTGCCATCATCCGTGCCAAGCAACGGATCCATATCCTGTTCAGCACCTTCGAGAAAATTCCGCATTCGCTAATTGCGCTGTTAGCCCGCGTCTCAATTGGTGGCGTGTTCTGGATGTCAGGCCAAACCAAAGTCTCGGGCTTCCATTTGGCCGAAGGCACGGTTGATCTTTTCCGTGACGAATACCATCTCCCCCTCATCGACCCGACAGTAGCAGCCGTCCTTGCCGCCATCAGCGAGCACCTCTTCTCCGCATTGCTCATCATCGGGCTAGCCAGCCGCTTCTCGGCTCTCGCGCTTTTGGGCATGACGCTTGTGATTGAAGTCTTCGTCTACCCCGACGCTTGGGCGACGCATGGCACCTGGGCGATTTGTTTCTTGGTGATCATTACCAAAGGGCCGGGTGTGTTTTCGCTCGATTGGCTGTGGTTTGGGAAAAGGTTGCGGTGAGGGGGGAGACGCCGTCTTGAAGCACGAGCCCCCCGCACTGTCATGGACGAGACTGTCCCGGCCACCCACGACTTCGGGCATTCCAGATGACAGCCAATTTTAGTCGCTCGCCCATAGGGCGAAGATAGCGAATGAGACAACCTAAACTTGCAATTCCTCCACGCCTCGCCCCAAAACCCCTCAAAACCCTACCCAACCCTCTACCTCAACCCCCGCCCGATCTACCTCAACTCCTGAGCCTATCCACCTTAAACCCCTACCCGGCTGCTTTTGTCAGCAAGCAGCCCGGGCAGATGCCGCCCGGCAAGCCGGGCTTCAAGCTATAAAAAATATGCCGCCCGATAATATCGCGTTTTTCCAGAGCTTTAGCCCAGTACGGCCGGACATAGTCGGCATGGTAATGGGTTGAATCGCCCACCTCGGTGTTATAAATCGCGCCGTCGAGCACCTGGCGGGCAAGCCGGGTCGCGGTGATCCAAGAGGTGGGATCATTGACTGCCAAAGATTTACCCTCGCAGGTAAAGGTGAATTCACAGCCCAGATAACGCTCTTGATTTTGGTAGACAATATCGCAAATCGTTTTGGGATAATATATACTTTTCAATCGGTTAAGCACCACTTGAGCGACCGCTGCCTGTCCCCTTTCGGGCTCGCTGCGGGCCTCGAAATAGACCGCTTCCGTGAGACACCGCATCTCTTTATCCGACACCGGACCTGCCAAAAGAGCCGGATTTAACGGGCTTGTTTGATGCTTGTTTTTGGCAATCATCGATTTCGAAAAATCATTTAAAATCAATGCAATCGTCATGGTATCCGCACCCGAAACGGTCGGGGTCGAACCCGTCGAAACGGCCTTCGGCGTCAAACTGTTTGACGATGATCTGGCTGCTTTACCGTCTTGCTCCAACAGGGGAACCACCGAAGCGCTGGATTTTGGCGTCCCGACCCATGTATCAGCATAATTAATCGGCGTTTCCCCACCAAAACCCGCCACAAAAGCCGGAAAAGGATCACTTTTCGCCCGTGTATTCACCTTTGGCTCTTCCTCAATCCCGAACTTGGCTTGGAAGCGGGGAGAGGTGCTGCTGTCAGGTAAGAACTCGGGTCCAAGTCCCATATGGTTTGGGACAATGATCAGTAGATCATCAACGGAATCTGTTGAAATTCCTGTATTATTTGGCAAAGCTGGACGCGGCGCATGATAGCTGGCAATCGAAAAACCGCGCGTTGCATCTACACTTGCGCTTGCCGTAAACGATACTAAAAGCCAACCACCCAACAAGCAGCGGTTGATCACCGTAAACAACCGATAAACGCCCGAACGCCGCATCTTTTCCGCCTGAATCTGAGGCATCAGGGGCAGGACATCACGCGAATCGAGGCCCACCAACCCATCGCATATTTATCGCGCGTTAAGGTTGATGAAGCGTTAAAATCTATGGTTTACAAGGAGTTAACAGTCATCAGGCTTGGCTAGAAACCTTCGATCCAAGGGCCGCTTGTGCCGCGGCTAAGCGTGCAATCGGCACGCGGTAAGGCGAACACGATACATAATCGAGCCCCGCCCCCTCACAAAACGCAATCGACGCCGGATCGCCGCCATGTTCGCCACAAATACCAAGCTTTATGAGAGGCCTTGTCTTCCGCCCACGCTCCGCCGCCAGTTTCACCAATTCGCCGACACCCTCCTGATCAAGCGTAACAAAAGGGTCGGCCGGAAGAAGTCCTGCCGAGGTGTAGGCTCCAAGGAAGGAGGCGGCATCATCGCGACTAATGCCTAGCGTTGTTTGGGTAAGATCATTGGTACCAAATGAGAAAAACTCAGCAGACTCGGCAATTTCGGCGGCTCGTAAAGCGGCTCTTGGAAGCTCAATCATAGTGCCAACCTGATAGGTAAAGCTCGCTCCCGTCTCTTCTTGAACAGCTCGCGCCATGGCATCAATTCGGGCTTTAACGAAATCCAATTCCGGCTTTGCCATTACTAACGGCACCATCACTTCCGGGATAACTGCTTGACCAGTCCGCTTTGCCGCTTCTACCGCCGCCTCAAATATGGCCCTTGCCTGCATTTCGGCGATTTCAGGATAGGCAACCGCCAAACGGCAACCGCGAAAACCAAGCATCGGGTTAAATTCGTGTAATTCCAATGCTCTAGCCCGCAATTTTTCAGGACTCTCTCCCATTGCTTTTGCCACTTCCGCGATTTCCGCTTCCGAATGCGGCAAAAATTCGTGTAAAGGTGGATCGAGCAACCGAATGGTAACAGGCATACCCTGCATAATCGTGAAAAGCTCTACGAAATCCGAACGTTGGATCGGTAAAAGCTTGGCCAATGCTGCCCTGCGACCCGCCGTATCATCGGCCAGAATCATCTCGCGGACTGCTACAATACGCTCGCCTTCAAAGAACATATGCTCCGTACGGCAAAGGCCAATGCCCTCCGCCCCGAACGTTCGCGCAGTACGGGCATCCAAGGGTGTTTCAGCATTCGCGCGCACCTTCATGCGGCGAACATTATCGGCCCATCCCATCAACGTATTAAATTCACCCGATAATTCGGGTTCAATCATCTTGATTTGACCGAGCAAAACTTGGCCGGTGGTACCATCGATCGTGATAAAATCACCCTTTTTAAGGGTTATTCCTGACGCAGTTACAGTTCCAGCCACCATATCGACCTTCAGCATTCCAGCACCTGAAACGCAAGGCTTACCCATTCCACGGGCAACCACGGCCGCGTGAGACGTCATGCCGCCACGAGCGGTCAAAATACCCTCGGCTGCATGCATGCCGTGAATATCCTCCGGCGAGGTTTCAACACGAACCAAAATCACTTTACGGCCCGAGGCCTTAGCCGCCTCTGCCTCATCGGAATCAAGCACGATTTCGCCTGTTGCAGCACCCGGCGACGCCGGTAATCCGGTTGCAATCACACGCCGTTCGGCCTTTGGATCGATCGTCGGATGCAAAAGTTGGTCAAGCGATGACGGATCAATGCGACCCACCGCTTCTTCCTTGGTAATTAAGCCTTCAGCAGCCAATTCGACAGCAATTTTTAATGCTGCTTTAGCGGTCCGCTTGCCATTTCGCGTTTGAAGCATCCAGAGTTTGCCGCGTTCGATGGTAAACTCGACATCCTGAATATCGCGATAATGTTTCTCTAACAGGTCGCAAATGCGAACAAATTCCTTAAATGCATCGGGCATAACGTTTTCAAGCGACGGTTTGTCGGAATCTGCTGCAATCCGGGCGGCTTCAGTAATATCTTGCGGAGTACGGATACCAGCAACAACGTCTTCGCCCTGCGCGTTGATCAGAAATTCTCCATACAGTTCTTTTTCACCGGTTGACGGATTACGGGTAAACGCAACACCGGTTGCCGAGGTCTCCCCTAGGTTACCAAACACCATGGCCTGCACATTAACGGCCGTTCCCCAACTCGCAGGAATTGAATGCAATTCTCTGTATTTATTGGCTCGAGCGTTCATCCAAGAGCCAAAAACCGCACCAATAGCCCCCCAAAGTTGTTCTTTTGGGTCTTGCGGAAAGGGCTTTCCAAGCTCCGCCTGAACAACGGCTTTAAAATCTGCTACGATCACTTTCCACTCGTCAGGGGATAATTGCGTGTCGAGCGTGTAGCCACGACGCTCCTTTGAAGTCTCAATAATATCTTCGAAATGATAATGATCGACACCTAAAACGACATCAGAATACATCTGAATAAAACGACGATATGAATCCCAAGCAAAACGCGCATCGCCAGAGCCATTGGCTAGGGCCTCGACAGTCACATCATTTAGACCAAGATTAAGCACTGTATCCATCATGCCGGGCATTGATGCACGAGCACCGGAGCGAACCGATACTAAAAGCGGGTTGGTGCGATCTCCAAATCGTTTATCTGTAATCTTACCTATATGGCTGAGGGCTGCCTCGACAGCGTTCTCAAGTTCCTTGGGGTATGTGTTCCCGTTATCATAAAAATAAGTGCATACCTCCGTCGAAATCGTAAATCCAGGCGGCACAGGCAAGCCTAGATTGCTCATTTCAGCCAGATTTGCGCCCTTTCCGCCAAGTAAATTACGCATTCCGGACTCACCTTCGGCTTGTCCATCTCCAAACGTATAAACCCACTTGGCCATAATAAAACTCCCTTCGCAGTTGCGATATGTAGGGTCATTCGCCGATCTGTCATAAAAAAGCAATCCCGACAAAAGCGGGATTTGGTCATAATAGACGCAGGATGAAATTTGCACGTTTGCGTCCTCGTTACCCCCTCGCCAATACTTTTGCTTCCCTATATGAAAGACGCGAATAAGGAGGATGAAATGTCCGACACAGTAGCGCCCATTCGCCGATCCTATAAGCCTGAACTTATCCTAATTTGTGGTTGCCTTATTGGATTTGTTACCTTTGGGCCCCGGGCATCAGCGGGATTATTTCAACTGCCTATTTCAACCGAGTTGGGTTGGGGGCGTGAAATTTTTTCATTCTCGATTGCGATTCAAAACCTGCTTTGGGGCATAGGGCAACCTTTTGCGGGCGCGTTAGCAGATCGATTTGGTACGCTCAAGATGCTATGCTTGGGGGCCTTGCTTTATGCAGCGGGGCTCGTCCTGATGGCCTATTCTACTACGCCGGGCATGCTCACCTTAGGAGCAGGTATTTTTATTGGGATCGGACTTTCAGGGTGCTCGTTTAATCTCGTTATAGGCGCTTTTGGAAAGTTGATGCCGGAAAAGTGGCGAGGTATCGCTTTTGGTGCCGGTACCGCTGCCGGATCCTTTGGCCAATTTGTTTTCCCACCGATCGGAAGCGCGTTAATTCAATCAATCGGTTGGCATGACACCCTTGTTATCTTTGCTGCATGTTTGTTGTTCATACTCCCGCTTTCTATTCCGTTAGCGACCCGGGCACTGACCACGGACGACACGAGCAAAGGCCCAAAACAATCCATTTCTGCAGCTTTGGGTGAAGCATTTCGCCATCCTAGCTATGTCATGCTGGTCATCGGCTTCTTTACGTGTGGCTTTCAACTTGCGTTCATTACGGCCCACCTCCCGGCCTATCTCAATGATATCGGTATGCCAGCATGGGTAGGGGGCTGGACATTGGCCGTTATTGGACTGGCTAACGCCGTTGGCTCATTAACGGCAGGGTGGCTCTCAAGTCGCATGCCCAAGCGTTGGATTTTATCGGCGATTTATCTTTGTAGATCTGTGGCAGTGCTTTGCTTCATCCTTTCGCCTGCGACACCGGCAAACGCGCTGATATTTGGTATTGCAATGGGCCTTCTTTGGCTGTCCACAGTGCCGCCGACGTCGAGTTTGGTCGCTGTGATGTTTGGCACCCGTTATCTTGCGATGCTCTACGGCTTTGCGTTTTTCTCGCACCAACTTGGTGGTTTTCTCGGTGTCTGGCTCGGTGGCGTGTTATACCAAACCACCGGCTCGTATATGGTAGTCTGGTGGCTTTCAATCGCACTTGGCGTCGCTTCTGCTTTGATTAATTTACCGATCAGAGAAAATCCTGTCTCGCGGACCGCAATTCTGCCAGGCTGATTTTTAACAATATATCTCGTTGAATTGGAGTACACCGGAATGAGCACGTTCAAAGCCTTAATGGTAACGAAAGACGAGGCGGGAACCCAGCACGTTGATTGGACGACCATATCTGAAACAGAATTGATGGATGGTGATGTCACCGTTCGCGTTACCCATTCGACCATCAATTATAAGGACGGCTTGGTTCTTTCAGGAAAATCAGGCGTACCACGTAAATTTCCGATGATCGCCGGTATTGATTTAGCAGGAGTGGTTGAGACATCCGCACATCTCGGTTTCAAACCAGGGGATATGGTGTTGCTCAATGGCTACGGACTATCCGAGACCCACTTTGGCGGCTACGCTGAAAAGGCGCGCGTTAAAGGCGATTGGCTCATTAAATTGCCAACTGGAATTGATGCCCATCACGCGATGGCCATCGGCACAGCCGGTTATACAGCAATGCTGTCCGTCTTAGCACTTGAGAAACACGGCCTTAAACCTTCTGACGGCCCGGCTCTCGTAACGGGTGCTGCGGGTGGCGTTGGTTCTGTTGCCATCACGTTACTTGCAAAGCTCGGTTGGCATGTCATTGCATCGACAGGACGCATAGAGGAAGCTGACTATTTGAAATCCTTGGGTGCAGCAGAGATTATTGAGCGTAAAGAACTGTCAGAACCTGGCCGTCCGCTTGGCAAGGAGCGCTGGGCGGCGGGAATTGATTCAGTCGGCTCCCATACACTCGTCAACGCGATTGGAATGACAAAAGCCCACGGCGCAATCGCTTGTTGCGGTCTTGCACAAGGCATGGATCTACCGGGAAATGTCGCTCCCTTTATTCTGCGGGGCGTGGCTCTTTTGGGAATAGACAGCGTCATGTGCCCAATGCCGCTTCGATTAGAAGCGTGGAAGCGTTTGTCGGTCGATCTCGACCTAAAAAAGCTTGACGCGATGACCCGCACCATTGCCTTTTCTGAGGTAATTGGAGAGGCTGCAACGATACTCAAAGGTGGTATTCGAGGTAGAGTGGTTGTTAATATCGGTTAATACGCCATCATTTATCGAGGGGACAACAAAGTCCCCTCGATCAGCGATTTACGCTTACCCAATTCGCTCGCGGCGAGATCAAGAAAAGCTCGCACCCTAGGCGAGGCTTTAAGATCCGGGTGGGTTAAAAGCCATAACCCGGTCGAAAAATCGGGATTAGGGTCGGTTAGTCTGACGAGCTTTGGCCGTTGGTCAGCAATAGGACATGGTAACGGCCCAATTCCAATCCCCTCTTCAACCGCCTCTGTTAGGCCAAGGACGGTGTTAATTTTCATGGCAATTTGGGCTTCAGGAACGCGTTCGTGTACATAGCGGGCCGCTCGAATGTGCCCAAGTTGGTCTCCCAAAGAAACCCAAAGCCGCGACGTCAACCCGTCGAGATCTGGGAACCGACCTTCGACCGCGTCGGGAAATTCACTTCGCAGACCATAAATAGCCCAATTTAAACTACAAATGCGCCGACCGACCAACGTTTCCGGCGGCGTATCCGTTGCGCGGATCGCAATGTCAGCATCTCTCTTCGACAAATTAAGGGGTTGATTGGTCAATACAATATCAAGATTGATTGTCGGATAAGTGCGCCGGAAAGCCGCAAAAACCGGCATCAGCACGTAAACAAGAAGCGTATCATTAGTCGTCACCCGTAATTCGCCCGTTGGAATAAGGCTTTGTCCTACCAACTTCCGGGTAAAAGCTTCGACGTCGTCATCCATACGAGAAGCCAATTGCGCCATTTCTTCTCCCGCCGGAGTCAACGCGTAACCGGAGCGATGCCGTTCAAACAACATGGTACCTATACGCTTCTCAAGATCCGAGAGCCGCCTAAACACGGTTGAATGGTTGATGCCGAGTATCTCAGCGGCGCCGTTCAGTGACTTTGTTTCCGCGATGGCCTTCACGAGCCTAAAATCGTCCCAAGGAATCCGATTCATTTGCAAACTCGCAAGATTGGAGGGAATTTTGACGCTAACACTATGCGTATATGAATATACAAGAGCGCGGCGTCTGCCTAGTCTCTTGGAGCGGCTGCCCGCCGCAAACGGTCATTGATTGCCTCACCAAGACCAATCTCCGGGATCGGTGAAACCGCAATGACGTCCATACCCGATGCATCGAGCTTTCTCAGTCCGGAAAAAAGATTTGCTGCTGCTTCTCGCAAGTCCCCTGTTGGACTAAGATTAATGGTGAAAAGGCTGTTCTCTGTCCCCTTAATTTCGTTTGAACCAAACAATAGAACTGCTTCCCCCGGATTAACTTCCGTAGCATCAAGTCTCACACTGGCCTTCGGTGCGTAGTGGGAAAGGAGCATCCCAGGAGCAAGGGGGGCGTCTCCGGTGCCTGAAGCGCTTGTCGGGTTCACCAACTTTTGGCCGAGCTCCTTCTCGATCGCTTCGCGTGGAACTCCGCCGGGGCGCAACAAAACCGTCTGCGTTGCTAAACACGAGACGATCGTTGATTCCAAACCAATTTCCGCCACATCGCCCGTCACAATTCCGTCGATGAGACCATCCAAGTCTTCCAGAACATCTTCAAAACGTGTCGGACTAAGACGTCCTGAACGATTTGCGGATGGAGCAGCAATTGGGCGGCCGGCGGCCAAAATGATGGATCGAGCAACAAGCGAAGAAGGTATTCGGATCGCAATACTATCAAGTCCCGCAAGAGCAAGTTCGTTCACGGTGCAATCTGATCGCCGGGGCAAAACAATCGTCAATGGACCAGGCCAAAAAGCGTTCGCCAAAACCAGAGCATTTTCATTAAAATACGCGATTTCCCTTGCCTGCTCAAAAGAATTTACATGGATAATCAGCGGATTAAAGCTAGGCCTACCCTTAGCGTCATAGATTTTAGCGACGGCCAATCCATTGGTGGCATCCCCGCCCAATCCGTAAACAGTTTCCGTTGGGAATGCTAACAGTCCACCATTTCGCAAAATTGCTCCCGCTTCCGCGATTCCGTTCGGTTCACAGTCGAGGCGTTGCGTGATCTTGGTTTTATTCATCGAAATTGTCGCGTCCTTCGTTAAGAATATAACCTTTTGTAGGGTAAAGCGCCAAGGTGCAATTCGGACGCAGATCGATTACTATCGATCTTGCTCTGTGTTAAATTTTTGAGGCTTAAATGTCATACCGCGCCCCCGTCGCTGAAATTACGTTCATTGCAAAAGCCTTTGGCCTCGCTGCCCTATATGATGACGGCCTCGCCCCGGAACTTGCAGACGATTTAGCCGATGCCGTCATTCAAGAGGCGGGGAAATTTGCGGCCGACCGAATTGCGCCGCTCAACCAAATTGGCGACCAATTCGGCGCCCGTTTTGACGACGGCGATGTAGCGACTGCTCCGGGATGGAAAGAAGTCTATTCCGACTGGTCAGCCGGCGGTTGGAGTGGGCTAACGGCCCCTACACAGCACGGAGGACAAGCGCTACCACATTTGTTACACCACGCTTGCAGCGAAATGTGGACCTCCGCATCAATGGCTTTCATGTTAGGCCCGCTGCTGACAACCGGAGCCGTCGACGCCATCGAAGCGCACGGCTCTGACGTTTTAAAATCCCTCTACCTCGATAAGCTCGTCGCCGGCGAATGGATGGGCACGATGAATCTGACTGAACCCCACGCGGGATCGGATGTCGGCGCGCTCAAGACACGCGCCGAGCGTGCGCCTGACGGCAGCTATCGGATTACGGGGCAAAAAATCTATATCACATATGGTGAGCACGATTTGACGCCCAATATCATTCATCTTGTCCTTGCACGTTTACCCGATGCGCCGGCAGGCACTCGCGGCATTTCATTATTCCTTGTCCCCAAATTTCTGCTAAATCCGGATGGTACCCTTGGCGCGCGCAACGACCTTCGGTGCGGCGGCCTCGAACACAAACTCGGTATTCATGCCTCACCTACCTGCACCATGATCTATGGCGACAATGGCGGTGCCGTGGGTTATCTGATCGGCGAAGAAAATCGCGGTCTCAACTGTATGTTCACAATGATGAATAGCGCACGTTTGAGCGTAGGCGTTCAAGGCGTTGCCATTGCCGAGAGAGCCTATCAATTGGCGCTTGCTTATGCTTCGGAACGCAAACAAGGCCGCTCGCTCTCTGACGCACCAGGAACCATGAGCCCGATTATTGCTCATGCGGACGTCAAACGGATGCTCATGCTCATGAGAAGCCGTACGGATGCCGCGCGGGCCATTTGCTATATGACGGCTGCTGCAATGGACCGTTCCCATCGTGAGACCGAGTCAGATAAGCGTAAGGCCGCCGATGAACGCGCCGCGTTGCTCACGCCAATTGCTAAATCATGGTCAACCGATATTGGAATTGAGGTTGCATCGCTGGGTATTCAAGTGCATGGCGGAATGGGATTTATTGAAGGTTCGGGTGCTGCCCAACATCTTCGCGATGCCCGGATCGCATCGATTTATGAGGGCACAAATGGAATTCAGGCGATCGACCTCGTAACCAGAAAATTACCGCTTTCAAACGGTAAAGCGGTTGAAGCGCTTCTTGTTGAAATGCGGGGAACCCTCGACGCTCTTAAAGCGAGCAATCACCCCGGTTTTGGTGCAAGTTCAGACCGTCTGTCGGAGGCCATGGCCGCGCTTGAAAAAGCGACGCTTTGGATGGCGAATGCGCTGACCACAAACCCCGAGCAGGCGTTGGCGTCTGCGACACCGTATCAGACCATGTTCGGAACAACATTGGGCGGTATTGCCCTTATTCGCGCCGCCTTATTTGACCCTGCCGCATCCGGAAACGAAAAGCGGGTGGTGACGGCCCGATTCTTTGCCGAAAATATTATAACGGAAGTTCCATCGCTGGCTCGCACAGTCATGGATGGAGCCTCGGCGCTTTCCGGAACGGATAGCGTATTCACTGCACAGTAAGTCAGATACGATGTGTGGACGTTTTGCTCTCAATGCGACGCCAGCAGATGTCCAAGCGCTTTTTGGGTATAAAGAGACGCCAAACTTTCCGCCGAGGGGCAATATCTCGCCGACGGATCCGATTGCTATCATAACCCAAGAAGGACGAGAGCGTCATTTTCGACTTATGCGATGGGGGCTGCTACCCGCCTGGCTTAAGGAGCCTGAGGGTTTTCCTGTTCTCTTTAATGCCAGAGGCGAGACAATTGGGTCTAAACCTGCTTTTAAATCGGCGAGCCGCCATCGCCGTTGTCTTATCCCAGCCGATGCCTTCTACGAATGGCTCCATGCAGGCAAAATGAAGATTCCGCATCGCATAAGAAAGCCCGACAATGGTCTTTTCGCGTTAGCGGGGCTTTGGGAGCCCTATGCTCACGCCAACGGATCGGAAATTGACACGGCAACGATTGTTACTACCGATGCTAATGGATTAGTTTCAGCCCTTCATCATCGAATGCCCGTTGTCATTCCGGAAAGCGAGTTTGCTCTTTGGCTTGATACCCAAACCTATTCGCTTGATGAAGCGATGCAATTGGTTCGTCCCTCGGCTGACGATTTCTTTATGACCGAGGCTTATGATCCTCGAATGGGCGCGATTACGCGACGCTCGACAGCAGAGCCAACAAGGAAACAACCCGAACAGCAAACTCTTTTTTAAAGAATTTTGCCCGGATTTAACGTTCCGTTGGGATCAAGAGCTGACTTTAATGTCCGCATTAATTCAAGCGCAACGGTATCTTTCGTAGCCGCCATTTGCTGCCGCTTGACCTGCCCGATACCGTGTTCGGCGGATATTGAACCCTCCATCAATAGAACATGCCGATAAACCAGCGCGTGAAGCGCCTGGGTCTCGTCGTTCAGCATTACACCGTCGGTGCCTTCACGTGTTTGGAAATTAAAGTGTAAATTGCCATCGCCTAGATGGCCGAACGGCAGTGGTCTAATCGTCGGAATAATCTGGAACGCTTCGGCCGAAACCCTCGCAATCAATTCAGGAATACAATCAAGCGGCACGGATATATCGTGCTTAATGGAATAACTTTCACGCGTCTGGGCCTCAGGTAGTCCTTCCCTTAAAAGCCAAAAATCATCCCTTTGAGTGAGAGACGCGGCAAAAACTCCGTCTCCAATAAAAGCTTTATCGACAGCCTCGATCATAACCGCTTGGGCCAAGGCGTCTGCCCCGTCCACTGTTTGGGAAGAGAATTCAATCAACACGTACCAGTTAAACCGTTCGAAAATAGGGTCCCGCGTATTGGGTATATGCTTCAATACCAGATCAAGGCCAAGCCTTGGTATCAGCTCAAACGTTGTAAGTGCTGATCCCGCCATTGATTTCGCCATTTTAAGAAAATCAAGCGCGTTCTGTGGCGTATCCAACCCACAAACCGACGTCGCGCGCGATTTGGGTGCAGGATAAAGTTTTAAAACCGCAGCCGTTACAATACCGAGTGTTCCCTCGGAGCCAATGAACAGGTTTTTTAGATCGTAACCCGTATTGTCTTTCCGAAGTTTACTAAGCCCATTCCAGACACGACCGTCCGGTAAAACGACTTCGAGACCCAACACAAGATCGCGCATATTGCCATAAGCCAGCACCGCCGTGCCCCCGGCATTCGTACTTATTGTGCCACCGATCATAGCCGTTCCCTCAGATGCCAATGAAAGAGGGAAAAGTCTGCTCACTTCTTCAGCAGCCTGTTGAACCGCGGCCAATGTTACCCCTGCCTCAACCGTTATCGTGTCGGAATCGGGATCTACTTCACGTATGGCTGCCATCCGCCCCAAGGACAGAACGATTTCATCACCACGTCCAACAGGAACACTACCACCCACCAATCCGGTATTGCCGCCTTGGGGTACAATTGCCGCGCCATATTGAACGGCCAATTTGACGACCGAGGATACCTCAGCCGTTGTAGCCGGACGAACAACACACAGAGAGGAGCCGTAAAACCGCTTCCGCCAATCTGTCAGATAGGGTGCCATCCCATCGACCGTATCAATCACATGCGGCAAACCGACGATCTCGCGCAACCCTGAGATGAAGCCGTCGATGGGCTGACGGTTTTCGGTCATGAGTTTATCCTAAAAGTTTTCTGGACCGCTTAAGGGTTGAGGCCGCACGCTCGAAAACCCCAACCAACTCAATATGCGACGAATAAAGAAACTGGTCTACAGGGGTAATCGATTTTAGTTCAAAACCACCTCTTTTAAGAATTTCAGCATCACGGGCGAACGTGCCAAGATGACAAGAGACCGAGACCACCAATGGAACATTTGATGCTGCCAATGCGCGCATCTGTGCTTCGGCGCCCGCCCGCGGAGGATCAAGAACAACAGCATCATATGCATTGAGTTCGGGTGCCAATAGAGGACGCCGATATAAGTCGCGCGTCTCGACCGTTAACGGCTTCAATCCTTGCGTTTCCCGAATGGCCCTTTGCATGGCATTCACGGCGGGGATGCTTGATTCAACAGCATGAACCGAAGCTCTCTCAGCAATTCTCAACGCAAACGTTCCAATGCCAGAAAATAAATCCGCAACCTTGTGCGACTTGCCAAGCGCGTTCAGAACAAGTTCAGCCAGTCGACGTTCTCCGGCCTCGGTGGCCTGCAAAAAGCCGCCCGGCGGCAGCCCTACGCGGGCACGGCCAATCTCGATTTCCGCGCTTCGGCGTTCAACAATCACATCACCATGCATCGATAATCGCGCAAGATCGTAAAATTCGGCGTCGAGGGAAAGCGTCCGTCGTAATTGTGCGCCCGCCGGCCCATGACCGCGCAGATCGACATCTAACCCACCGAGCGTTTCCGTGATGCCTATATCCAGCGGCTTACCTGAGTCGGCGAGCCTAACAGCCAACGGTAGCGCAATTTCAGCTGCCCGGGAAAGTCCCGGTGTCAGCAAGGGGCATACATCAATTGGCACGAGATCATGAGACCTCGCCTTCATGAACCCAATATCGACACCCTTGTCGGTGCGGCGCGCATGAAAGGCGACGCGCCGCCGCCCATTTCCTTGCGCTGACACGATGGGCCCGACACGCTCGCCTGCGTTTAAAGGCGCCATCGCCTCGATGACAAGGTCACGCTTCCAGCCGGAATAAGTGGGCTCATCAGCCTCTTGGATCAAGCAGCCCCCGCAGGTGCCAAAGAACTTGCAAATCGGCTTGATGCGGTGCGATGATGCGCTTTCTATGCTCAAAATTTCCGGCTCGCCATAGGCTGTGTCAACCAGCACGCGGTCGCCCGGAATACCGCGCGGAATGTAAATTGGTCCGTTTGGACCCTCGGCAACGCCGTCCCCCTTAGCGCCTAAACGAACAATTTCAAGGCTCAATTGGGTCAACCGATTTTCTCCGCCGCCGTTAAAAATTCAACATTTCCGTCACCACCCTCAATCGGCGAGGGAATTGTTCCTAAGCCTCGCCATCCTAATGCGCCAATCAGCGCTTCAATCCGAAGCACAGCCTCATCCCGCGCCATGTCATCTTTCACAAGTCCCTTTTTTAAAAAGGCGCGCCCTACCTCAAACTGCGGCTTGATCAGCGCGACAAGAAGAGCTCCGGAGTCAGCAAGCGCTAAGACCGGAGGAAGTACAAGCGTTAACGAAATAAAGCTGACATCCAACACCACCAAACTTGGCGCTTCTAGCACGTGTTCGCTCGTCAACCGGCGGGCGTCAACGCCTTCCATGAGGGTAACGCGTCGGCTACCCGAGAGCTTTTCATGAAACTGGGCATGACCAACATCTACCGCTACCACATGCCGTGCACCACCCTTCAGCAGAACTTCCGTGAAGCCGCCCGTCGACGCTCCAATATCCAAACAATATCGATCTTTTGGCTGAATATTGAAATGATCAAGCGCGGCGGCAAGTTTTATTCCTCCACGTGACACCCAAGGATGCTCAGCTTCGGCGATAATCTTCGCATTCGACAAAATGGTTGACGAGGCCTTTGCCACGATTTGCCCATCAGCCGTAACGAGACCTGCCATAATAGCGGATTGCGCCCGCGCACGGCTTTCATAAAAGCCACGTTCAACCAGCAAAAGATCGGCCCGGATGCGTGATACCATAGAACTGCTTAAAGCAAGTCCGTGCCCATAAGTCCAATCCCAGTTTCAATCGGGCAGCGGAATGAATTCGTAGTCGCCTGGCACGCTGCTAAAACGTCCTGATTTCCATTCGGCCTTTGCTTGCTCAATTCGGTCTTTACGCGAAGAAACAAAATTCCACCAAATATGGCGGGGGCCGTCCATCGGCTCACCACCGAGCACCATCATTCGAGCATTCGAAAGGGCAAGAACCGATATCCGATCCCCCGGTTTAAAAACCAGCAATTGCCCTGCACCAAAAATGTCGCCCGCAATATCGATCTCGCCAGAGACGACATAGATCGCCCGCTCCTCATGCGTGGGATCGAGCGGCAAAATCGAACCGGGCGCTAATACGGCCTCGGCGTAAAATACATCCCAGGGAAAAGGTACGGGCGACGTTTCGCCATAGAGAGACCCCATGATCAGCCGAACACGTTTACCCTCGCCCACGATATGCGGCAAATCAGCTTCGGCAAAATGGGTAAAATCAGGAAGCATTTCCTCATGCGATGCCGGTAAAGCCGCCCAGGCCTGAATTCCAAAAAGCTTGGGGCCTTGCGCACGTTCTTCCGTTGCAGTTCGCTCCGAATGCACAATGCCGCGCCCCGCAGCCATTAAATTAACCGCGCCGGGACGAATAGCTTGAACCATACCCAGTGAATCCCGGTGCATGATTTCGCCATCAAAGAGATAGGTCACCGTAGAAAGTCCGATGTGAGGATGCGGTCGAACATCTAGCCCTTGACCGAGCAAAAACTCGGCAGGACCCATCTGATCAAAAAAAATAAAAGGCCCCACCATCTGCTTTCGTGCCGAGGGTAGTGCTCTGCGGACCGAAAACCCACCCAGATCGCGTACGCGCGGGACGATCACGGTCTCGATCGCATCACAACTCCACGCATTTCCAGCGATCGGATCATCATGGTCGGGTGCGGACATTTTTGTCTCCTCGGTTGAGACTTATCTCGCAATTCGAGCATTTTTACTCAAGGCAAACGATGCAAACCACCCTTTGCGCAAATGCTACTCACCATCGAGCGGCGAAGTGCCGATTGGTTTTCCCTGCGCGTCAAGGGTGATCTTTTCGATCCTTGTTTCTGCCTTTTTCAAATGCACTTCACATTGAACACGTAGCGCGTCACCTCGAGCATAAAGCGCAATCGAGTCCTCGAGGGGAACATCCCCCTTTTCCAATCGGCCAACAATGGTTTCGAGCTCGGCAAGCGCCGTTTCAAAAGGTAAAGCGGCAATATCAGCGGGAATAGACTGCGTCACAGGATGATTCTCTCACATTTCGTATGCCGTGATTATCTTCCAGCAGCAACAGCCTTGCAAGCCGTTAAACAGGCAACGCCGTTGTCCGCTTGACGGTACGAAGCGCCAACGTCGATTGAACCCGCATCACACCCGGCAATCTCGTCACAATATTGCGGTGGATCCGTTCAAAGTCTGCCGTGTCGGCATAAACCACTCTCAGAAGATAATCCGCCGTACCAGCCAGCAGGTAACATTCTAAAATTTCTGGATGATCACCAACGGCGACCTCAAACTCGTCCAAGCTGTTTCGCCCTTGCTGGTCGAGGGTTACAAAAACAAAAGCGGTACCAGAAAGCCCGGCTGCCTTCTCGTCCAGAAGCATGACCGTTCCACGCACCAATCCGCGCTCATGCAGGATGTTGACCCGCCTCAGACATGCGGATTGCGACAAATTAACGCGCTCGGCCAATTCGGCATTGGTGATGCCAGCATTGACCTGAAGCAATTTAAGGATCGCACGATCACGCGTATCAAGTTCGATCATTCGCACATAATGCCATATTTTAGACAGATGTTTGCAGAATATTTTAAAACCAATGCGCTTTCAAATGATCTTTCGCAAGCATATTCCGACAGGTTAAGGCATCCTTCGGTATCTTCAGCACACTTGGGAGGGTGTCATGTTAATCGGTGTTCCAAAGGAAATTAAAAATAACGAATTCCGCGTGGGTCTTGTACCATCATCGGTTGCCGAATTGGTCCATCATGGCCATCAAGTCATTATTGAGGCCGGCGCCGGCCTAGGCGCGGGCGCATCCGACGCTGACTATCAATCAGCGGGAGCGTCGCTTGTTACAACGGCGGACGAAATCTTTGCTCGCGCCGAAATGGTCGTGAAGGTAAAAGAGCCATTGGCAAACGAGCGCAAAAAACTCCGCAAAGGACAAATCCTTTTCACTTATCTCCATCTTGCTCCAGATCCCGAGCAGACCAAGGATTTGATGGCATCGGGCGCAACCTGCATCGCCTATGAGACCGTTACGTCGGCAACGGGTGGTCTCCCGCTTTTAACGCCGATGTCAGAAGTCGCAGGCCGGTTGGCTCCGCAAGTCGGTGCCCACTGCCTCGAAAAGGCACAGGGCGGAATGGGTATTCTGATCGGCGGCGTACCTGGTGTATCAGCAGCCAATGTCGTCATTCTTGGCGGCGGCGTTTCCGGTACCCACGCGGCGATGATCGCGCTCGGCATGGGGGCCAATGTAACGGTCGTGGATCGCTCGGCAGAGGTGCTTCGCCGCATTTCGGCACAGTTTAATGATGCCATTCGCACGGTGTTTTCAACCCGCAATGCTGTCAATGAATTGGTGACCACCGCCGACATGGTGATCGGTTGTGTTCTGATCCCAGGTGCGGAAGCACCAAAACTGATCACCCGCGCGATGCTCAAAACCATGAAGCCCGGCTCCGTGATCGTCGACGTGGCTATCGATCAAGGGGGCTGCTGTGAAACGTCGAAGGCCACAACGCATGCCGAGCCGACCTATGTTGTCGATGGTGTGATCCACTATTGCGTAGCTAATATGCCGGGTGCCGTTGCCCGTACCTCAACCTTCGCGCTCAACAACAGCACACTGCCCTTTGCCCTGGCACTTGCCAACAAGGGCTGGAAGCAGGCTTTGATCGACGATAAGCACCTCCGCAACGGGCTCAATGTGCATGACGGCTTGCTGACCTATAAAGCCGTCGCCGATGTGCAGGGGCTGAGTTACACAAGCGCTGAGAGCGTATTGGGGCTATAAACTGCTATCGCATTATGGTCCTTCACGCCGTCATGCGTGAAGGACTTCTTATCCCCGCTTGCCAACCCGCAGTCCCGGTGCTGGCCTTTCTTGCAAAACATCGCGACGAAACTGAAAGAGAGCGGCAGGCCGTCCCTTGGTCGTCGTCTGGCTGCCGGTTGGTTCGACAAGTGCTGTCGCTTCCACCAAGCGTCTAAAATTTTGTTTGTGAAGATGTCGGCCGGAAATGGCTTCCACCGTCCTTTGTAAGGCGGTTAAGGTAAAGCTGGATGGCATCAGTTCGAATACGACCGGACGGTATTTGAGTTTGGCCCTCAATCTCCCCATCGCTGTTGCTAGAATGCGGCGATGATCATGCAGCATGGGCTCGCCAGATCGCCGTGCGCCTTGAGCGTCGATGGCACCTAAACGCCCATCGCGTCCCGCTTCAAACACAAGCCCGGCCTCGTAAAGAAGTTCATACCTTTCAAGCACCTTTTCTTCATCCCACGAGCCTGTTTCTGTTCCAAAGCAAAACCTTAATCTTTCGATCCGCGATAGCGGTCGCACCCTTGTTTCGGCTTTTTCACCGGCGCTGTCAGCAGCCCAAACATTCAACCGAGGGAGAATGTCGCGGTCCAAAATAGACGGCCTGCCTCCCCGCCAATCTTCCCAAGGAAAGAACCGATACCAAGGCTGTAACGATGCCGATTTTGGAAGCTCGTCAACCCGCTTCGCCACTCGGGTCAAAGCAAGATATCCGATGGAGACCACATGCGGCGCGCCGTCATTGGGCCGTGCGTGGCGCCCCCGATCGGCAAACGTATAAAGCTGCTCGACATAGCCGAGCGAGAGGCCAGATTGTTCGGCCACGAAGGCTCTCAGTGCAATTTCCAACGTACGGTGAGACAATGGGTCAAAACTGCCATACGGCAAGCCTTCCTCGCCTAATTCGACGCGGCCCACCAAAATTTGCGGCGTATCACCTTCGACAGCAACAATTGCGGCAGCTAACCCAATCTCGATGGGTGTTTCGATCTGACGCTCATTCATAACGGCGAGCCGCAATCAAGCGCGAAAGGAGTGCCCTCAAAAGCGTCTGCTCCCCGACCAATTTCAGCAATCGCATCAATCATTCGCCCATCACGTCCAAGGATCATGTCTGCTAATGCGATCAAGCGTGGATTAGGTGTCGCGCTGGGCGATGCCTCGCGCAATCGGTGTGCCAAAACCACTTCGCTAAGAAGAGGATTGAGAACGCTCGCGGCAATATAAGCTGCGGCCGTTGAACGGCTTATACCAGCCCAACAGTGAATCAGCATTGGTTCCTTAAGGTCCCAACTTTCGATGAACGCAATCAATTGCTTGACGTGGTCGGCACCCGGCAGAATATGACCTTCCAGCGGAACCGCAATGTCATTTGCAATCAGCTTCAAATGGCGATGTGGTGACACGTTAGAAGGGGTCACGACATCCATTGCCGGCCCAAGCAAAGTAACGAGATGTCGAGCATGCGTTTTCTCAATTGTTTCCGAGAGGCGCGAAAGAGAACAGACATGGAGGATTGGCATCAAGGCAACTCCAAACTGGAAAAGCGCTCAAGAAAACGGGTTTTTGCCGCCTCTGCCGTCCAAGGTTCGATGAAATGTTCATAAGCAGTGAGCGGAACGGGCGGTTTCCCAAAAAGCTGCTTAGCCTCATCCTCCTTAAATCCCGCAATCCTGACCGCTTCAAAATAGGCTGCAATCTGATCGGCTGCCTTAATCCGCTTTGTCACCTGTTCGGGTATTTTGTTCGTAATGCCAAACCGGATGTGGATCGCGGCCAGCAAGCGATGTTCAACCGCTTTATAATCGGCTCCAATGACCGCCTTAAACGGCGAGATCATGTCGCCAACGACATATTCGGGTGCGTCATGCAACAATGCGGATAGCCGCTCCATTTTTGGCTGGCCGGCCACTATGCCGCTGAACAATGCCTCGACCAACAATGAATGTTGAGCCACTGAAAATATGGCCGATCCCTTAGTCTGCCCGTTCCAACGCGCCACGCGCGCCAACCCATGCGCTATATCCTCGATCTCGATGTCGAGCGGCGATGGATCGAGCAGATCAAGCCGACGGCCTGAGAGCATCCTTTGCCAACAACGCAACGGGGCGGTAATTTGCTTCGACATCAAAGCTTGCGCTCCAACAGTTTCACCTCCTCGTGGCGGAAACAACCAACGAGATGGTCATTGACCATACCGACCGCCTGCATAAATGCATGGACAATCGTTGGTCCGCAAAAATTAAAGCCCTTGGCCTTCAAATCCTTGGAAATCCGACGAGAAATCTCAGTCTCTGTGGCTATTTCGGTCATGCTCCGTGGAAAGTTTTGAATAACGCGTCCGTCCGTAAAACCCCATAGATAGTTCGAAAACCCATGCTTGGCGTGAAGGTCGAGATAGATACCCGCGCTCTTTACCGTGCTTTCGATTTTACCGCGGTGACGGATGATCCCTGCCTCGGCAACGAGGGTCTCGATTTTTTCGGGGCTATATCGTGCAATTTTATCGGGATTAAATCCGTCAAAGGACAATCTGAAATTTTCACGTTTTCGGAGAATGGTAATCCAGCTCAGGCCCGCCTGAAAGCCGTCAAGAATCAGCTTTTCAAACAGTGCCCGATCATCATATTCGGGAACACCCCAATCCGTATCGTGATAGGCCACATAGAGTGGATCGACGCCAGGCCACGGACAGCGGCTTTTACCGTCGGGATGTTCAATCAAACCTTTGCTCATATTCCCTCCGGCAAATCGAAATTCATCCAATCGCGCCGTTCGAGCTTAAAAGTTTTTCCGCCGGCAGTAAGTTCGTGCCCATCGGCCATCGCATCGGAAACACGGTCAAGACGGAGCAGCGCCAATGCCTGGCCATTGTCAGTTGTCGAACCAATACGGCCAATAATCTTTCCTCCCGAAACGGCCTCACTACCCTCAGCGGGAGGCAGTCCACCTTTGAACGTCACCGATACAATGCGCGTTCGGGCAAGACCACGATGCTGCATCCTCGAGACAACCTCTTGGCCGACATAACATCCTTTTTGAAAATCGATACCGTGAAGCCGGTCCATATCGGCTTCATGCGGGAAAGCGTCGCCATAAACGAAATCACGAAGGCCATCCGGAACACCCAAGTCGATCCGGTGCCTTTCATAAAATTCTGCCGAACCGCTGACGGACGGGGACAAAATGTTCGAAACGATTAGCCTTCGCCCAAGAGCTTTCAATCGGGGATCGTCGAAAGCGAGCCCAATGTTTTCTGGCGCAGGCGTGTCCGTCCAATATGCAAAAACGCTATAAGAACTGCTCTCATCGATAACAGTGACTTTTGAACGTAATTTATAAAAGCCCAACCGCCGCGCGAAATCGGCGGCTAAACTCCGTGGGCAATCGATTAAAAAGCCCTCCGCTGATTTTACGATCAAACCGTCAACGATCATTTTTCCTTGCGGGGTCAAAAGTGCACCAAAACGAGCTTCGCCTTCGGCCATCTGTTTTACCGAAACCGTGAGAAGAGAATCCAAAAATGTTTCGGCATCGGGACCGCAGACGCTAACAACGCCACGATCGGGTAAAAGACAGGCTGGCATTTGGTTGTAACTTCCTTGATTTGGCTTGATCCATTACGTAGGACAGATGACGCCCCTTCTCAAGCCAATCTGGCGAAACTGGAGTACATAACCATGCCTTTGACGTTCGACACAGTTTTGAAAAACGGAATGATCGTCAATCAAGATGGGATAGGGATCGCGGATCTTGGCATCAAAAACGGCAAGATCTCTGCCCTCGGCAGCCTCGATGCAAATTCCGCAGGTGAGGTGATCGATTGCGCCGGCTTACATATTTTGCCGGGTGTGATCGATACCCAAGTCCATTTTCGCGAACCAGGCCTCATCCATAAAGAAGATTTGGAAACAGGGTCGCGTGCCGCTGTCATGGGTGGGGTAACGGCTGTTTTTGAAATGCCTAATACTGATCCGCAAACAACCAATGCTGAGGCTTTGGCCGACAAAGTCAGGCGCGGTACCCACCGCATGCATTGTGATTTTGCCTTCTGGGTCGGGGGCACTCACGACAATATCAGGTACATTCCTGATTTAGAACGACTTCCCGGTGCAGCAGGCATTAAGGTTTTCATGGGGTCTTCAACCGGTTCGTTGCTTGTCGAAGATGATGAAGGCGTGGCCGCAATTTTGAAGAAAACGCGCCGCCGTGCCGCCTTTCACTCCGAGGACGAGAAGATGCTCCGCGAACGGCGTGAGTTGCGGGTTGAAGGAGACCCGTCATCCCACCCTGTCTGGCGTTCAGCAGACGTTGCTTTGACCTGCACCAAACGGTTGGTTCGTCTGGCCCATGAAACGGGCGCTCGCATTCACGTGTTGCATATCTCGACGGTAGACGAAATCGTATTTTTAGCCGACCATAAAGACGTTGCCAGCTGTGAAGTAACACCCCACCATCTGACTTTGGCTGGCCCGGAGGCATATGAAAAGCTCGGTACGCTTGTGCAAATGAACCCACCTGTGCGCGACGAAACGCGTCGTGAGGGGGTATGGAAAGGCTTAACCCAAGGTGTTGCAGATATATTAGGGTCGGACCACGCGCCACACACGTTTGAGGAAAAATCGAAACCCTATCCTGCGTCACCGTCTGGCATGACCGGCGTTCAAACCCTAGTCCCGATCATGCTGGACCACGTTAATGCCGGTCGGCTTTCAATCGAGCGGTTTGTTGATATGACAAGCGCCGGTCCTGCTCGGTTGTTTGGCATCGCCAATAAAGGCAGGATTGCGCAGGGATATGATGCCGACTTAACGATTGTTGATATGAAACGCGCGGAAACCATCACGGATGCCTGGATTGCTTCGCGGTGTGCTTGGACGCCTTATAACGGCAAACGCGTAACCGGATGGGCTGTCGGCACGATCATTCGTGGTCAACGGGTGATGTGGGAAGGCGAGTTAACAACGCCTTCACACGGCGAAGTCGTCCGATTCAGCGAAACCCTTTAAAGAGCGAGAGATGCTGCTCTCGTAAGGATCGCGGGCAAACCCTTTGTAACAGCCATACCGCCTAAGGCATCGGGATAAATCCAGCGAACTTCCGGCGCTTCCCGGCCTGTCGTGGCTTCGCCCTCAAGCCATTCGCCAACAAAGGCATTAACCACGAAATGTCGGCGGACGCGACCATCGCCATCCCTGTCAATTACTTCTACATGACCGGCAAAACCTTTGATCCGCGCTTTGACGCCAACTTCTTCAAACAGTTCACGGAGTGCAGCGGCTTCCAACGTCTCACCAATTTCTACCAATCCACCCGGTAGCGAGAAAATCGGCGCATGCGCCGTATCTCCACGGGCAGCCAGCAGAACCTTACCCTCACGAAAGACAGCAACACTGGCTCCGACCAATGGACGAGGCGGGTAGAGACGGTCGCTCATACGTGCTGGCCACCATTAATGTGAATTTCGGCACCGTGAACGTAGCTCGATTGATCAGAGCACAGAAAATAAATCGCTTTTGCGACTTCTTCTGGCGTTCCAAGACGGCGAAGCGGAATTTGTTCGACAAGCTTGTCCGTTCCTGGCGAAAGGATCGACGTGTCAATCTCGCCCGGCGAGATGGAATTAACGCGAATGCCGAGCGGTCCAAAATCGGAAGCCATTTCACGCGTCAAACTCGCTAAAGCCGCTTTCGAGGTCGCATAAGCAGAGCCTGCAAAAGGATGTACCCTTGAACCCGCGATCGAGGTCACATTCACGACCGATCCCTTGGCGGCTTTGAGCTCTTTTAACAAGCCGCGGGCCAGCATCATCGGTGCAAAGAAATTCACCTGAAACACCTGCTGCCAGTCTTCAAGTTCGGTATTCAACGTGCCTAACCGAGCGCCGTCTTTGCCCTTTGGGGAAATACCGGCATTGTTGACCAGTGCGTCCAGTTGGCCATCTTCCAGACGATGGCGGATTTCATCGATGGCTTCGCGCGTATTAGCCGGGTCGGCAAGATCGACCTGTACATGGTCTTGCTCGCCCATTTCCCACGGGCAATTTTCCGGGAACGCGTGACGAGAACAACTGATGACCCGCCAACCTGCTGCGGAGAAGCGTTTAACGGTTGCATGCCCGATCCCGCGGCTTGCGCCGGTTAGAAGCATTGTCCGACGCCTCGGCGTATCATTTGGCTGTTGCATCACTCATCTCCTCACTCGCAATCGGCGATAACATGCCGCTTTGCTGCTTAATTATTACGGATAAAGTCGCACTTTATTCCAAGCACCTGACGATTCTTCACGCCGAAATACTACCCGGTCATGCAATCGGAATGGTCGATCATGCCAGAATTCCATCTCGATGGGTAGGATCCTGAATCCCGTCCAATGATGAGGCCGCGGCACCTCGCCAATCGCGTATTTTGCCGCATTGATAGCGACCGCTTTTTCTAAAGCAAATCTACCCTCAAGGGGGCGCGATTGTTGGCTCGCCCACGCACCAATCCGGCTGTCGCGAGGGCGGGATTTGAAATAGGCGTCGGCTTCGATGTCCGTTACTTGCTCCACGCTACCGCGGACACGGACCTGCCGCCGCAAGGACTTCCAATGAAAGACGAGCGCCGCTTTCATTGAGGCTAAAATCTCGCGACCTTTTGCCGATTCGGAGTTTGTATAAAAAACGAAACCCGCTTCGTCCCACCCCTTCATCAAAACCATGCGCACATTCGGCAAACCCGATGGATCGACGGTGGCAAGAGCCATCGCATTCGGATCATTGGGTTCGGAGGCCGTTGCCTCGTCAAACCATTGCGAAAATAACACAAAAGGTTCGCTCGCTTCAGTAAAGTCACCGTCTGTTAAACTTTTCACGATTCTAATGCTCCAACCGGACCCAATTTTTGTTTCCCGCTTACGGCGGATAACGACTGTTGGTTTTTCAAGAGACAAGGCATACGGCAATGATCCGATCTTCGATACCCAAAGCGCGACACCTTGTACTCGTTTTTTCTCTTTTGAGCCTCGGTGGATGCGCCAACTCGCTTCCTTTTTTTTCGGAACGGCTCCCGGATGATATCCCAATCACAACCGGCTCGTTGTTTTCGCCGTCCGCAACGCTCTCTAACGAATTAACCGGCGCCGATTGGCAAAAAGCCTTTGACGCGCTGGCGGCTGCGTTAAGGCCGGATAATATCGACGGATCCGTCCAGTGGGAAAATCGTGTAACGGCGGCAAAAGGTAATTTTCGTCCTTTGAGCGCCGCTTTTGTTCGCGATGGAGATCTTTGTAGGGCTTTTGTGTCGCAAATTAGTATTGAAAACAAGGTCCGCCCCATGATGCAAGCGATTGCTTGCCGAAGTGGCGCAAGCGACTGGCAGATCTCCGATGTGAAAAGCCTTAATCGGCAAGGTTAGCATCTGCAAAGAGACCGAGGTTGCACGAGGACCATCGCAGCCTTACATCTTACCGACAGGCCGGACCATCCGGTCTTCGCTACGGCTTATCAGGAATTATGTGGAATGCGCGATCCTTATACCATTCTGGGCGTTCAAAAGTCGGCAACCGAAGAAGATATCAAGAAAGCCTATCGCAAGCATGCGAAAGTCTTGCATCCTGATCGGAACGTCACGGACCCGAAAGCAAAGGATAAATTCGCTGAACTCAACTCGGCTTATGAGATTTTAGGCGACGCGAAAAAGCGCAAACAATTCGACACTGGCGAAATCGATGCCGAAGGAAAACCCCGCTTTCAAGGGTTTGCTGGGGCGGGCGGACCGGGCGCTCAGGGTTTTGGGGGGCAAGGATTTGGCGGGGCGCGGAGCGGTGCAGGCGGTTCGTTTGGCGGAAGTAGCTTTGACGCATCCGATATTTTTGCAGAATTTTTCAGAGGCGGAATGGGCGGTGCGGACGGGCGAGCAGGCCGCCGAAGGGCACCAGCCGTTGGCGCTGACATAAAAGTGATAACGACGGTTAGCCTGTCAGATTCGATTAAAGGAACAACGGCGCGCGTCGCCTTGCCCGGTGGCCGGACGCTTGAGGTTTCCATTCCCGCCGGCGTGACCGATGGAAAAGTTATTCGCCTCAAGCGGCAAGGTCATCCCAGCGCCGAAGGTGGTGTGGCTGGTGATGCCCTCATCACGATCCGCGTAACTCAAGATAACCGTTTCACCATTGACGGCAAAAACTTGCGAACCCGGGTGCCTGTTCCGTTGGAAGATGCCGTGCTTGGAGGAACCGTCCGTATTCCGACCTTAGACGGTGCTGTCGAACTCTCCATCCCGCCCTATAGTACGAGTGGCCAAACCTTGCGTCTCAAAGGCAAAGGACTTCCAGCGCCCGATGGCGCAGGTGACCTTTTTGCCACCCTTGAGCTTATGATCCCAAAAGATCCCGATCTGGAACTTGAAATGCTGATGAAACGGTGGCGTGATCGGCGTCCGCGTTAAAGCTGTTTGCCTTCCATGAATAAGCTTTACCCTGTATTTTTAAATCGCTCGGTTTGAAAAGGATCTAAATGTGGCATTTGTCAAAGAAATTGGCATTATCGGTAAGGTTGAGGCGTGTCTGCTCAGTCCAGATCGAGGGTCGGGGTTAGAAAAGGCGGCATCAAACGATCTGCAGATCGTCTTCGATGGCATTGTCGGCGATTGCCATTCGGGCCCAACCATGCTTTCCGATTCACGCACCTTAAAGCAGTATCCCCGCGGCGTGCCGCTTAAAAACCGGCGGCAAGTTTCGATCGTGTCCGTCGAGGAAATGGCTGAAATCGCTGAAAAATTGAATATTCCTGCTCTGCCGCCAGAATGGGTGGGCGCGAACTTGCTGGTATCCGGCATTCCAGATCTCACCCTTTTGCCACCGGCTACACGGATGATGTTTTCATCGGGTGCGACGTTGATCATCGATCTGGAAAATCAGCCTTGCAAATATCCGGCTGAAATCATCGAACGACATCATCCCGGACAAGGCGCGCGCTTTGTCGCGACGGCAAAACATAAGCGAGGACTGGTTGCTTGGGTTGAGTGTGAAGGACAAATTCGCACAGGCGATTCCATCCGGCTATTTTTGCCACCACAACGCATCTGGGGCCACTAAAGCTGATTTATCCGTATGATTGTCACAATTCGTTATGAGAATTGAGACCGGTTTTAAAATCTGGAGCCGTTGAAGCTTCCTTCACTCGCCGCATTCGGCTAAGGAGAACAACGAGCCGATCGATGGCCATTTGTCTCAAACGCTAGAAGTCCCCGTATGACATCTGTAACCCACACCACATCCTCAATCCTTAAAGGCAAACGTGGCCTCATCATGGGGTTGGCAAACAACAAATCGATTGCTTGGGGAATTGCAAAATCAGCCCACGACCACGGCGCAGAGTTAGCCTTTACCTATCAAGGCGACGCCTTGGAAAAGCGGGTACGCCCACTAGCCGCCGAACTTGGCGGATTGGTGGTAGGACATTGCGATGTGACCGATCTAGCGTCAATTGATGCCGTTTTTGCCGAAGTCGAGAAGTCTTGGGGCAAAATCGACTTCCTGGTTCACTGCATCGCCTTTTCCGACAAAGACGAGCTTACAGGCCGTTATCTCGAAACGTCTGAGGCCAATTTTACAAAGTCGCTGTTAATTTCCTGCTATTCTTTCACAGCCGTTGCCCAACGCGCCGAAAAGCTGATGACCGACGGCGGCTCCATGTTAACCTTGACCTATTATGGTGCCGAAAAATGGATGCCCCATTACAACGTCATGGGTGTTGCAAAAGCAGCCCTTGAAGCCAGTGTGCGCTATCTGGCCGCCGATCTTGGCCCAAGCAATATCCGCGTGAATGCCATCTCGGCGGGTCCAATCAAGACATTGGCGGCTTCAGGAATTGGCGATTTCCGTTATATTTTGAAATGGAATGAGCTTAACTCGCCTCTGCGTCGCACCGTTACGATTGAAGAAGTGGGTGACAGCGCCGCCTTCCTTCTGTCCGATATGGGTCGTGGCGTCACCGGCGAAATTATGCATGTCGATGCCGGTTATCATGTCGTTGGCATGAAAAACCCTGACGCTCCTGACCTAACGCTCGACAAAGGCTGATTGAATGCTTTTGTTGCCGCGCATGCTGTTCGTCAGGCATGGCGAGACCGATTGGAATGTAGAGGGGCGTTTGCAAGGCCAAACCGATATTCCGCTCAATGCCTTGGGTCGCTACCAGTCCGAAGATGTCGCCCGCAGGCTCACGAAACTCCTTGATGATCCCGCCCAATCGCGCTGGACCGTCTCGCCTCTGGGTCGCACCCGCGAAACGGCGGAAATCGCCCGCCGCGGGCTCGGCCTCGACCCAAAGTCCTACGAGACCGAGGATCGGCTCAAAGAAATTACCTTCGGCATCTGGGAAGGTAATACCTGGGCCGAGTTGCGCGGTAAATTTCCTACAGCAGAAGCTGAACGAGACAAGAATAAATGGGGCTATGTGCCGCCCAAGGGGGAGAGCTATGAGATGCTGGTCGAACGTCTCCGCCCATGGCTGGACAGTCTGACCCAAGAAACCGTTGTCGTTTCCCATGGAGGCGTTGCCCGAGCCCTGATGGCGATAATTGCCGACGTTTCACCTGAAGAAGCACCGCGCCATGACATCCATCAAGGCCGCGTCTTGGTTTTTGAAAGCAACCGCTTCAAATGGCATTAATGCCAAGGGGATTTGACCCGCCGCGCCTGCGCTTCTAAAAGAAACGCCTCACATCAAGGCGGTACCTATGTCTCATAACAGTTTCGGCCATCTCTTCCGCGTCACGACCTTTGGCGAAAGCCATGGGGTTGCGATTGGTTGCGTGGTCGATGGCTGCCCACCGTTGATCCCGCTGACCGAAGCCGATATTCAAATCGAACTGGATCGCCGAAAACCCGGTCAATCACGCTTCACCACCCAGCGTCGCGAACCAGATCAGGTGAAAATCCTTTCCGGCGTTTTCTCGGATGACCGCACGCCCAAGCAAGTCACAACCGGCACCTCGATTGCGCTGATGATCGAAAATACCGATCAGCGCTCGAAAGACTATGGCGACATCCGCGACGCTTACCGGCCAGGCCATGCCGATTTCACCTATGACGCCAAGTATGGCATCCGCGATTACCGTGGCGGCGG
>Ga0114964_10000332_pt1 | contig 36764 bp, 37 predicted proteins | sample C_131016_MF_Meta_FD_92638 | JGI IMG/M metagenome (GOLD analysis project Ga0114964, IMG submission 92638) | Freshwater microbial communities from Lake Croche, Canada to study carbon cycling - C_131016_MF_MetaG | ecosystem: Environmental > Aquatic > Freshwater > Lake | place: Lake Croche, Canada...
CCGGTGAGCTACCAGCAATACGGGTGAAGTCCCTAAAGCCGCTAGCAGCAAAATCAAATAATTGTTTTGCGTTTGGACGCTTTGCTAGATCGTTGACCAAAGCAAATGCTAACAAGTGTGGCAAATGACTCACGGCAGCAAAGATTTGGTCATGGGCTTGCGCTGACATTTCACTTACATTTGCACCTGTAGTTAGCCATAAATTACGTACGATGTTGATGGCATTTTCAGAGGTATGTTGGTCGGGGGTTAATACGATATTTTTGCCAATAAACAAATCCGCATTAGCAGCACTTACGCCACTTTTTTCTGCACCAGCAACTGGATGTCCACCCACAAACTGACTTAGAAACTTTTCAGGGTTTTTGGCAAATTTGGATGCGCTTTGGATGTATTTTGCTATATCTGATTTTGTACTGCCAGCATCCGTAATTATTGTTTTTTCTGAAAGGTGAGGAATGATGGTTTCCAAAATCATTGGAGTTTGGGCTACGGGCGTCGCAATCATCACCAAATCGGCATCAGAGAGGGCCTTGGGAATGTTTGATCCTACTTCATCAATGACGCCTAATTCGAGCGCCATTTGAAGATTTTCAGCATTACGACCAACGCCCACGATTTTAAGCGCGATATTCTTTTTTTTAAGTGCGAGCGCAACAGAGCCACCAATTAGCCCAACACCAAAAATGACGATTTTATTCAAGTATATTGCTTTGCAGAAGATTGAATGAAGAATTGTAGCATCGACATGCTGGGATTGTCTGATTTATGGATTGGGTCTGAGCATCTTTTGCCATTCACCATCAATCAGAGCTTCTTGTGGCATGAATTTCTCTTTGTAAGCCATTTTTGGACTGTTTTTTATCCAATAGCCTAAGTAGAGATAAGGTAATTTGAGTTCAGTACACCAATTGATTAGCCACATAATGCTGTAATTGCCGTAGCTTGCTTGGGTGTCGTTGGTGTCATAAAAGGTATAAACAGCAGAAACGCCATCTTCAATGATATCGACCACACTTACAATTTTAAGAATGCCATTTAATGTAAAAGAGATTAAGAGCGTATTGACATTGCTCTGCACCAAAAAATTTCGATATTGTTCAGCCGTTTCATCTTTGTCATTACCATCATGCCGGGCAACTTGGTATGCCTTATATAGCTCAAAATGTGCTTTTTCAAAAAAAACAGGAGAGATCTTGGCATTAAGCGTTTGGTGTTGTTTGTAAGCGCGTTTTTGACTGCGTGAGGCTTTAAAATCAGCCACAGGAAGTCGAACTGGAATGCAGGCGTTACATTTTTCGCAATGCGGACGATAGACAAATTTACCGCTACGTCTAAAGCCTTGCTTAATAAGCTTACTGTATTGCTGAGAGTCTACTAGATGCTGTGGTGTGGCGATTAGAGATTGTGATAATTGATTGGGCAGATAACCACAAGAATATGGCGCAGTGACATAAAACTGAATTTTTTGCAGTGCTGATTCGACAGGATTAGTCATCTGATTCTATTAACTTATTCATCTTATTCATAAATTCAGTTCGACTAATTTCATGTGCTCCTAAAGACGCAAGATGTTTTGTGTTCATTTGACAATCTATCATTTCGACGCCTTCGTTCTTTAAGAATTGTACTAACAGCGTGAATGCAATTTTTGAAGCGTCTGTAACATGGTGAAACATCGATTCGCCATAAAACATCTTATTAATCTTAATGCCGTATAAGCCGCCAACTAATGTGTTATCAATCCATGTTTCTGCTGAATGTGCATAGCCTAAAGAATGCAGCTCACAATAAGCATCTATGATCCCTGAGGTAATCCAAGTGCCTTTTTGGTCGGCACGATGAGTATTCGCGCAAGCTTCAATCACTTGGCGAAAATTCGTATTGAATCTCACTTCGTAATCATTTTTGTTTAATCGTTTATTGAGTGACTTTGAGATTTTAAGATCTTGTGGAAAAAGCACCATGCGCGGATTGGGGCTCCACCATAGAACTGGATCTCCTTCGCTAAACCAAGGAAAGATGCCTGAGCGATAGGCATTTAATAAGCGCTCTTTTGATAAATCCCCACCTATAGCTAACAAACCATTCGGTTCTTTAAGGGCGTTAGAGGCAGGGGGGAAGGGGGTGTTGATTTCTAGTGCAGCAACTTTGCCTGTTGATAGTTGGTAGTAATTACCTTGCATTTCTATGCCCTTTTAAATCAGCATCCAAGCGGCCATCCCAGCCATAAGTAAGTCTTCGATGATAGTAATTGTCGACATCGGCAATTCGAATACTGTTCCAAGGCAAGCACATCTAATTTTTTGTTTTTTTATTACTGCACGAATTACACCTAAACTTGAAAATCCCATTATAACGACTGTTGCTGTATTGGTAATTCTAGGTTCAAACGCTAATAAATAAGCTAGCCCAAGAGTAAGTTCAATAAATGGGTAAATGAACCCATAAATTTTACTTCGCATGGCCAGCAAGTCATACATCGCATAGCTGTTTGCAAATGCATGGATGCTTAGCATTTTAAAAAATGAAAACACTAAAAAGAAACCTGCCATGAAATGCATCATCCAGCGCTCAATGTTAAAAGGCTCTTGCGAAAAGTTAATGGTTAAAGTGGTCAAAAGGATATAACCAACTATCAAAAATAGTGGTTGATATGTGCGAACCCAATTTGCGATTGGTTGATCCTTAAGCGGGGCTTGGCTTGTTTTAGTGAGGTTTAATTCAGATACATTGTATTCACCAACTTTAGCAAGTGCTTTATTGAGCTGGGCGATTGAAGCTATTGGATTTTTTAGACTTGCGACTGGAGGACTTAGCGTGACTTTTACTTCTTCAGTAAAAGGCTGGAGGACGGCCGTTACTTTTTTGACACAACTTCCACAGTGCATGCCATTAATTGCTAATTGTATTGTTTTTTCTGAATGCGTCATGCTCTTTAACCCAATAAAAAAGCTTAAGTATCAGTTTATACCATTTTCTTAAGAGATTATTCCCTGTGTAATGGCTTGGTTAGTTCCTTTACAAAACAACAATTTCATTGGGCTATATTAATCTCGATTTCGGGTAAAATAATGCTTTTATCATTTCAGCTTCCTAGGCCATGTCCCATTCTATGCTCAGTTTGCGCGGTAGCGCGGCGCTATCCTCTTTTAGACTTCAAAAAATCTTTGCGAGTTTAAGTCAAACAGCACCTCAAATTATGGCAGTGCATGCAGATTTTTGGCACTTTGCTTGGAATGAGGGGCAACTGAATGCAACTGAATTGGATACCTTAACTAAAATCTTAACTTACGGCCCTCGGATGGATGAAGAGGCCGCTATTGGTGAACTGTTTTTGGTGATTCCACGTCCTGGGACAATTTCACCTTGGGCATCCCGTGCAACAGACATTGCAAAGCATTGTGGTTTGTCGAATATGCAACGTATTGAACGTGGCATTGCTTACTACGTCAGTAAGCTTGATGGGTCAGCGTTGAACGATGCTGAAAAACAGGCTGTTAAAGCTGTAATTCATGACCGCATGACCGAAGTAGTATTTGGAAGTTTGTCTGAGGCAGATAAGCTTTATCATGAAGCAACGCCAGCGCCATTATCTAGTATAGATATTTTGGTGGGTGGTCGGGCGGCCCTTAATCAAGCTAATGCAGACTTGGGCTTAGCGCTCTCGCCAGATGAAGTTGATTACCTATTAGAAAATTTTATACGAATTGGTCGTAACCCTACTGATGTCGAGTTGATGATGTTCGCACAAGCGAATTCAGAACACTGCCGGCATAAGATTTTTAATGCGGATTGGATTGTCGATGATGTGCCTCAAGCGCAGTCGCTGTTCGGTATGATCCGTAATACACATAAATTAAATCCAGGCGCTACGGTCGTCGCTTATTCAGATAATGCATCTATAGTTGCTGGATCAGCAGGCCAAAAAACTAAGCGATTTTACCCGCAAGCGGATGGTGCTTACGGTTTTATCGACGAAGAAATGCATTACTTGATGAAAGTTGAAACGCATAACCATCCAACTGCAATTTCCCCTTTTGCTGGAGCAGCAACTGGTGCAGGTGGAGAGATTCGAGATGAGGGCGCTACAGGGAGTGGGTCGAAGCCCAAAGCAGGCTTGACAGGCTTTTCTGTCTCCAACTTGAATATCCCAGGGTTTGGACAGCCATGGGAAGGTGATTACGGCAAACCTTCACGTACAGCTTCTCCTCTACAAATTATGATTGATGGCCCCCTTGGTGGTGCTGCTTATAACAATGAATTTGGTCGCCCCAACATTGCGGGGTATTTCCGCACTTTTGAATTAGAGACTGCAGGAGAAATGCGCGGCTACCATAAGCCAATTATGTTGGCGGGTGGCGTGGGTAATATTTCTGCAAAACATTCAAAAAAGAATCCGATCCCAGCGGGAGCCTGTCTCATTCAATTAGGCGGTCCGGCGATGTTGATTGGTCTAGGTGGAGGTGCTGCTTCGAGTATGGATACTGGGGCTAACGCCGAAAATTTAGACTTTGATTCAGTCCAACGTGGCAATCCAGAATTAGAACGTCGTGCACAAGAGGTGATTGACCGTTGCTGGCAGTTGGGTGACAAAAACCCGATTTTGAGTATCCATGACGTAGGTGCTGGCGGCATCTCCAACGCTTTTCCTGAATTAGTTAACGATGCTGGCGTAGGTGCAATATTTCAGTTGCGAGATGTGCATAACGAAGAGCCTGGCATGTCTCCGCGCGAGCTTTGGAGCAATGAAGCGCAAGAGCGTTATGTCATGGCCGTCAAAAAGGAAGACTTACCACGTTTTTCTGAAATCTGCGAGCGGGAACGATGTCCTTTTGCAGTCGTGGGAGAGGCCGTTAAAAGTCGCCATTTAACCGTAGCAGATCGACATTTTGGAAACCAGCCCGTTGACATAGATTTATCAGTGTTGCTAGGTAAGCCTCCTAAAATGTTGCGCGATGTTAAACATGTAAGACGTACTTTGCCAACATTTGATACATCAAGTATTGATTTAAAAGATGCTGCAAATCGTGTTCTTCGTCTTCCGGGTGTCGCAGATAAAACCTTTCTTATAACCATTGGTGATCGCTCTGTGACCGGACTAATTGCACGTGATCAAATGGTTGGTCCTTGGCAAATTCCTGTTGCTGATGTGGCTGTGACTCTAGCCGGTTATGAAACCTATCAAGGCGAAGCTTTTGCGATTGGCGAAAAAGCACCTCTAGCGCTAATTAATGCGCCTGCATCAGGCCGTATGGCGATCGGTGAGTCGATTACCAATATTGCGGCAAGTTTGATTAATGATATTAGCGATCTGAAGCTATCTGCTAACTGGATGGCTCCTGCTGGCCACGAAGGGGAAGATGCTGCGCTTTTTGACACAGTTAAAGCCGTGGGAATGGATCTATGTCCTGCCCTTGGCATAAGCATTCCTGTCGGAAAAGATTCCATGTCGATGAAGACGGTTTGGGATGAGAATGGGGAGAAAAAGGCAGTTACGTCCCCAATTTCACTAGTGGTTACTGCATTCGCAGCGACAGCAGATGCTCGTAAAACACTTACACCACAATTAAAAAATGATTTGGAAAAGACAAAACTCATTTTGATCGATTTGGGGGCAGGTAAAAACCGCATGGGTGGATCAGCTTTGGCGCAAGTATATGGTGCAGTTGGCAATGATGCGCCAGATGTAGATGACGCTGCCCGTTTGAAAAATTTCTTTGGTGTGATTCAACAGCTCAATTTGGATGGGAAACTACTTGCTTACCATGACCGTTCGGATGGGGGCTTATTTACCACTTTGACTGAAATGGCGTTTGCTGGACATTGTGGTTTAAATGTCAATATTGATAGTTTGGCGGGTGATCCCGCAAGTATTCTTTACAATGAAGAATTAGGAGCGGTGATTCAAGTTCGCGCTGCTGATGAGGATTCGGTTAAAGCAAGTTTGATAAAATCATTACCAAATTGTGTGCATATGATTGGCGATGCATCCTCTGGCAATATGATTACTATCTGGCAATCTGGGAACGCCATTTTTGAAGCATCATGTGTTGATTTGCATCGAGCTTGGTCTGAAACCACTTACCAAATACAAAAAATGCGAGATAACCCAGTCTGTGCTCAACAAGAGTATGACCGCATCTTGAACACAGAGGATGTTGGTTTGCATGCTAAATTAACATTTGATCCTGCGGACGATGTTGCAGCGCCTTATATCAATTCCGGTGTACGTCCAAAAATGGCGATTTTGCGAGAACAGGGTGTAAATGGCCAGACTGAAATGGCGGCTGCATTTGATCGTGCAGGGTTCGCTACTTATGACATTCACATGAGCGATATCATTACTGGTCGTGTAAGTTTAAGGAATTTTGCTGGACTTGTAGCTTGCGGTGGCTTCTCTTATGGTGACGTCCTGGGGGCTGGCGAGGGTTGGGCAAAGTCTATATTGTTTAATGCTCGGGCTAGCGACGAATTTTCAGCATTCTTTCAGCGGCAAGAATCTTTCTCATTGGGCGTTTGTAATGGCTGTCAAATGATGAGTAACTTGCACAGCATTATTCCAGGGGCTGAGCAATGGCCTCATTTTGTGCGCAATAAATCAGAACAGTTTGAGGCACGCTTCGCCATGGTGGAAGTGCAAGAGTCGCCATCACTTTTCTTTGCAGGCATGGCTGGAAGCCGCATGCCAATTGCTGTTGCTCACGGCGAAGGTTTTGCGGAATTTTCTTCAGAATCTGCTGTCAATGCAGTTGTTGCTGATAAGTTAGTGAGTATGAAGTTTGTAGATAATGCTGGACATTCAACTGAGGTGTATCCATTTAACCCAAATGGCTCCCCACAGGGAATTACTGGTTTAACTACTAAAGATGGGCGTTTTAGTATTATGATGCCCCATCCGGAACGAGTTTTCCGTACGGTGCAAAATTCTTGGCATCCAGATGCTTGGGGTGAAGATGGCGCTTGGATACGTATGTTTAGAAATGCAAGAAAGTTTATTAATTAAAAATAATTTGGAGAGTAATAAATGAAATTTATTAAAACATTGATGATGGTCATCGCATTAAGCATTCCATTTGCATCTTTTGCAATGGAAAGTGACCAGCAAGTTGAATACACAGAGGCTTTGCGTGATGGTAATGTCAAAGTTGTTAAAAAATACTTGGATTCTGGTGTCGATGTAAATGAGAAATTTTTTGCATGGTCGGCATTGCAAATTGCTGCAAACAAGAATCAATTGGGTGTTGTTAAATTTTTAGTAGAGCACGGAGCTGAGGTTAACTATACCCATCCTCTCACTAAAATGTCAGCAGGTGAAATGGCTGCATTTGATGGTTATACCGAAGTTGTGAAATATCTTGCATCAAAAGGCGCGGATTGGAATTTAAAATTACGTGGCGATGTATCGATTGTCCGTGCAGTTCGTGATACCGGTAATACAAAAATGGTTGATCTGTTAATTTCTTTTGGCGCTAAAGATGATGGTTGTAAAGAAGAAAAATGCTTCTAGTTTGAGTTTATCAAACTAAAATGGATCAATTTAAACAGATGATCAATTGCAAGAATGTTCATAAGTTTTATCGATTAACCCACAGATATCTACTGGTGTTTGTGGGTTTTTTTGTTTTTAGCCTAAATGTATATGCGGATGAAGTTCAAATTTCTAGTTCGCATATTCAAACTTTAGCGGCCTCTTGCGCGGCTTGCCATGGTAGTCAAGGCAATAGCGTAGGTGGTACTTCTGTACTGGCTGGTTTGGACGCTTCACATTTGGTTTTGCAAATGATGTCCTTTAGAAATGGTAGTCGAAGTTCTACCGTTATGCATCGGCATGCCAAAGGACTGACAGTTGAAGAAATTAATGCTTTAGCAGTGTACTTTTCTGAACAAAAACGAGTAAGCGCATTAATTCCACCCAGCCAACTGTTGGAGCAATAATATGGCGATAGATAGACGTGATTTTCTAAAAATTGCTGCTACAACAGCCCTAATTTCTTTTCCAATGATTTCAAAGGCGATCACTCAGTCGAAAGGGCGCATTGTAGTTATTGGGGGTGGTTATGCAGGGGCCACGGCAGCTAAATATTTACGTTCCTGGAGCAATGGAAGTTTAGATGTCATCATGGTTGAGCCACGAACTCAGTTTGTTTCATGCCCACTGAGTAATTTGGTTTTGGGGGGCACCAAGAATATCAATGAACTGACTTTTGGCTACGACATGCTAAAAAGTAATCATGGTATTCAATGGGTTTCAGATGAGGTTGTGGCGATCGATACGTCAGATCGTGTAGTCAAAATGAAGCGGGGTGAATTAGCTTACGATAGATTAATTATCGCCCCAGGCATTGATTTTATGTATGAACAATTACCAGTTTTGCAAAGTGAAGAAGCTCAGTTGGCGGTTCCTCATGCCTGGAAAGCTGGTGTACAAACAGTTAATCTTCGTAAACAGCTTGAGAGCATGAAGGATGGAGGGGTGTTCGTTATTAGCATTCCCAAAGCACCCTATCGATGCCCGCCTGGGCCTTATGAGCGAGTTTCCCAAGTGGCTTTTTACTTAAAAAATCACAAGCCGAATTCTAAAATTATTGTGCTCGATGCCAATGCAGAGATTATTTCCAAAAAAGGATTATTCACTAAAGTCTGGGCTGAAATGTATGCAGGCATGATTGATTACCGCCCAAATAGTAGTGTGGTGGATGTTGATGTTGTAGCAAAAACAGTTAAAACGGAGTTTGAGTCTGTGCGAGCTGATGTGCTGAATGTCATTCCGCCGCAACGCGCAGGAAAAATTGCTCAAATTGCAGGTGTTGCTAATGTCGATAAACGTTGGTGCGAAGTAGACTTTTTAACCTACGAATCAAAAATAATTCCAAACGTGCATCTTATTGGAGATTCTGTATCCGCTGCATTACCCAAATCTGCGCATATGGCAACTTCACAAGCACGTGTATGTGCTAATGCTATTGTGGCGCTTATGAGCAATCAATTGCCAGATTCAGCGCCAGTATTTGCTAATACATGCTATAGCTATGTTTCGGATAAGATGGCGATGCATGTTGCGAATGTTTATCGCTATGACCCTAATAAGAAAATTATGGTTTCTGCTGAAGGGGGTGGGGTTTCTGAAAAGCCTTCAGAATTAGAGGGTAATTATGCGCAAGCCTGGGCCAAAAATATTTGGTCGGATGTTCTGACCTAAGTTCTATTTTTCAGAAAGCGGTGTTGGTAATCATTATGTTGAATTTCAAATTATTTATATCAGCTATTGTTCTGATAAGCATTAGAAATATAGCAATAGCACACGAAATCACTCCAACAAATATTGCCGTTTACATTCAAGCCCAAGAATATAACCATCAGATTCGATTAAGTCATTATTCTCAAGATTATTGGTATAGCCAAGGTCCAATGTTAGAGATGGCAGCAGCAGAAGTTTTGGGAGCCAATTATGCTGGCGTTGATATGTGTGATGCGCAACCAAAAGAGGCAAAGGTTATTGTCTGGCTTCGACCAAGAATGTTTTATAACCCACAAATGCAAACGTTCTACGGCAAAGTGATTGCGGTAGCATATACCGCTGATGGTAAACCTCTAGCTAGTTATGTGGGAGAAACCTCAAAGCGTGCCTTTTTTGATGTTAAAACTGAGCTAAGCTTGAATGAGGTATATCATGGCGCAATGAAAGTGGTTTCAGCACAGATGAAAGCAGATGCAAAGTTTCAAGATGCGCTTAAAGCCTTATCCTTTTCATCGCCATGTGCAATGGTCAGCTTGTTGCCTGAGCCAAAAATTCAATTCATGTCATTTCAATAGGGAGTTTTATGCGAAGTTCTAAGCTATTAATAGTTTTAATTGGTTTTGTAGTTTTATCATTCAATGTTCAGGCACACGAAACGAAAAAAATTACAGGATTAAAAATGCCTGAATCAGCCATCGCTGCAAAAGATGGTCGTATCTTTGTTTCAGAGATTGGTGAATTTGGTAAAGATGGTGATGGTCAAATTACTGTGATTGATAAAAATGGCGAATTGAAAGTATTTGCACAGGGTTTAGATGACCCTAAAGGCTTAGCAATTGTCGGTAATGACTTGTTTGTGGCTGATAATCACCGCGTCATGAAAATTACTTTAGATGGCAAAGTTTCAGTGTTTGCGGCGCCAGAAGCTTTTCCTGAACCGGCTCAATTTTTAAATGATTTGGAGTCTGATGCGGCTGGCAATATTTATGTGAGTGATAGTGGAGATTTAAAGGGAGTAGGTGGTGCAATTTATAAAATTAACTCAAAAGGTAAAGTTACAACCATTATCAATGGCAAACAAGATGCACGTATATTAGCGCCCAATGGTTTGTTGATGGGTAAAACTCAAAACTGCATTATGGTTGTTGATTTTGTTTCTGGTGTTTTATATCGCTTAGATATGAAGAAAAACGAGCTGATTGAAGTTGCAAATGGCTTCGGTGGTGGTGACGGTATTGTAAAAGGCAAAAAGGACCAGTTCTATGTCAGCGATTGGAAAAACGGGAAAGTATTTAGCGTTAAATTAGAAAAAGGCGCGGTTGTTAATGCAGAACTTATTAAAGAAGGCTTTGCGGCCGCGGCAGATATTGCGCCTAGCCTAGATGGTAAATTTCTATTGGTACCTGATATGAAGGCCGGCGAGTTAGTGTATTTGCCACTTCATTAAGTAATCTTATTTTGTTAAAAAAGGCCTTCTGTTGAAGGCCTTTTTTTTGCTAATAATACTAATAATTTATTTTGCCTGGGTAACAAGGGTAACTGATTCGATTGCCACTGTTTGTATTGGAACGTCGCCGCCATCTGTAGGGAGATGTGAGATTTTCTCAACTACATCCATGCCTTTGACTACCTTACCAAACACAGTATAGCCCCAGCCGCGTTCAGATTTTTCAGTGTAGTTTAAAAAAGCATTGTTGGCGACGTTTATAAAGAATTGTGAAGATGCAGAATGGGGATCATTGGTCCGCGCCATGGCGATAGTACCTATTGTGTTGGCTAGACCGTTGTCTGCTTCATTTTTGATTGGTGCGCGTGTTGTTTTTTCATTTAAGCTTTTATCCATACCGCCACCTTGAATCATAAATCCAGAAATTACGCGGTGGAAAATCGTACCAGAATAAAAGCCATCTTTTGTGTACTGTAGAAAGTTAGCTACAGTGGTTGGAGCTTTCTCTTGATTGAGTTCAACTACAATTATGCCTTTGTTCGTTTTGATTTCAACGGTAGGCTGAGCAAACGCGTTGACGCTTGAAGCGAGTGTTGAAAGCAAGGTGCATGAAATAAATAGTTTTTTAAACGTCATTTTTAATCCTTTGGGTTAAATAAAAGTGCTTAATTAAATCGTCGAGAATAAATTCACAATGCCATCTAGCCCAACATAATTAAGTGCGTAGCTGGCTTGGGCTTGAACGATGGGCTTTGCATGGTAGGCTATCCCTGCCACTGCTTCACGCATCATGGTTAAGTCGTTGGCGCCGTCACCTATGGCAATTACCTGATCTTTATTCAAACCGAGTTTCTCTCGTCTTTGTATCAGGAAATTAGCTTTTGCTTCAGCGTCTACTATTTCACCATGTACTTTTCCAGTTAGTTTCCCGTTACAAATTTCTAGAGTGTTTGACTCGGCAAAATCTAAATCTAGCTTTGATTTCACATGGTTTGCAAAAAACTCGAAACCACCCGACACTAATAACGTTGAAATACCATTAGCTTTACAAGCATCTATCCAAATTTTCGCGCCAGGGTTTAGTTTAAGTCTTTCGTCAACAACTCGCTGAAGGGCCGATTCATCTAGGCCCTTCAGGAGTGCAACGCGGCGAGTTAGACTTTCTTTAAATTCAATTTCACCCCGCATTGCACTTTCGGTAATTTCTGCCACCTGTGGTTTGATGTTCATCATATCGGCAATTTCGTCAATACATTCGATATTGATGAGGGTTGAATCCATATCCATAACTGCAAGTTTTATATTCTTTAGGGTTTGTTTCTCTGGTACATAAGAGCAATCAATTTGTTGACTATGACAGAATTTTTTGACCTCATCAGAAACCGAATCTTGGTGCGGTAAATAATAAGCGTGTTCCGCGATTTGAATAAATTGCAAGCCGGGTTTGGTCCCGCTCAATTGATGAATCTGCATCAGATGAGCTAATTGAATTGATGAACTTTGAACGACTAAGCGCATATAGACTTAATGTGGAAAAATTAAAAAGTGACATATTATACATCGGTAAAGCCGTGTATTTATCATGGTATTAATCGCAACTGGGCTGGTGTCTAGAGACGATTTGCGCGAGAATGTCACTTTAGGGTAAACCATAAAACATCAACATGAATTTGCATGAATTTCAGGCTAAACAATTACTTCAACGCTATGGCCTAGCAGTACCAATCGGACAAGTTGTTCAATCAGCAGAAGCAGCTGCATCGGCGACTAAAGAAATTGCCGGCGAGGCTTGGGTAGTTAAAGCCCAGGTTCATGCGGGAGGTCGCGGAAAGGCCGGTGGTGTCAAGATTGTAAAGTCATCTAGTGAGGCTCAATCTGTGGCTTATGGGTTGCTAGGTAAGCATTTAGTAACCTATCAGAATGCCCCGGAAGGCCAGCCTGTGCATCAACTTTTGATTGAGCAAACGCTACCAATTGCGCGTGAGCTTTATTTGTCAATTTTGGTAGATCGGACTTTGGAACGCGTTGTGATGGTCGCATCAAGTGCTGGTGGTATGGATATTGAAGAAATTGCTGAGACTACGCCAGAAAAAATACTTCAAGAAGTTTGTGATCCATTGAACGGCTTGGTAGATTATCAGGCTCGTAATTTGGCATTTGCCTTGGGTTTGGTGGGAGAACAAATTGCAGCCTTTACCAAATTGGCAAAAGGATTGTACAAGTTATTTAAAGAAAATGATTTGGCATTGCTTGAGATCAATCCACTTGTAGTGACAACGGAAGGAAAGATTTTTGCCTTAGATTGCAAAATGAGCGTGGATGACAATGCTTTATATCGCCAAAAATCATTGGCTGAACAACGTGATTGGAGTCAAGACGATGAGAAAGAAGCTGAGGCACATCATGCAGGACTCAATTATATTGCCCTGAATGGCAGTATTGGATGCATGGTCAATGGTGCAGGTTTGGCGATGGCCACAATGGATTTAATTAAGCTTCATGGGGGCGCGCCAGCTAACTTTTTGGATGTAGGCGGAGGCGCAACAGCTGAAACAGTGGCTAAGGCTTTCAAGATCATTTTGGCAGATAAAAATGTTAAAGTGATTTTAGTTAATATTTTTGGCGGAATTATGCGCTGTGACATTATTGCAGAAGGAATTATTGCAGCTGTGAAAGATGTAGGTATTACCATTCCAGTAGTCGTGCGTTTAGAAGGTACAAACGTCGAACTTGGCCGCAAAATGCTAAGTGAAAGTGGTCTTTCAATTATTTCTGCTGCAGGCTTAACTGATGCAGCCAAACAAGCGGTTGCTGCGGTCAGCGCATAAGGTTCCACATGAGCATCTTAGTCAATAAAAATACAAAAGTCTTATGCCAGGGATTTACAGGCAAACAAGGAACATTTCATTCAGAGCAAGCATTAGCTTACGGAACAAAAATGGTTGGCGGTGTGACCCCGGGCAAAGGCGGGCAAAGTCATTTAGGCTTACCTGTTTTCAATACCATGCGAGATGCTGTAGATCAAACAGGAGCGGATGCTTCAGTAATCTATGTGCCACCCCCATTTGCTGCGGACTCTATTTTGGAAGCATGTGATGCAGGCATTAGTTTAATTGTATGTATTACTGAAGGCATTCCAGTATTGGACATGCTTAATGTAAAGGCTGCGCTTAAAGCAAACAACGTGAAGCTGGTTGGTCCAAACTGCCCTGGGGTGATTACCCCGGACGAATGCAAAATAGGCATTATGCCAGGCAGTATTCATTTGCGCGGTAAAGTCGGTATTGTTTCTCGCTCAGGCACGCTAACTTATGAAGCAGTTAATCAAACAACGACTTTAGGTCTTGGTCAATCAACTTGTGTTGGTATTGGTGGCGATCCAATTCGCGGCCTTAGTTTTATTGACTGCTTGGAGATGTTCCAAGCAGATCCTGAAACAGAGGCTATTATTATGGTAGGTGAAATTGGTGGGGCGGATGAAGAAGCCGCGGCTGATTATATTAAGCAGTTTGTCACCAAGCCTGTAGCTGGGTACATTGCAGGCCAGACTGCTCCTAAAGGAAAGCGTATGGGACATGCAGGGGCTATTATTTCTGGGGGAAGTGGTAAGGCGGAAGATAAGATTTTGGCTTTAGAGAAAGCTGGCGTGATTGTCGCAAGCTCTCCTGCAGGACTTGGTGATGCGGTTATAGCTGCAATGAATGCAAAAAAAGACAATTAATGAACTTTAACTTTTTAAAATACTTAGGCCATCTTGTTGTTGTTCAGATATTAATGGCATTGATAGGTGGTTTCGTTTTAACTTCCACTGTGTTGGCGGAAGAGAACATATCTTATCTCTTAACAGTTTCTGCTAAGGGCGATCTTGCAACGGTAAGAGCGATGCTAGATGGAGGCACAAACCCAAATGTGCGAGATGTTGATGGGGTAACAGCTTTGATGTATGCGGCACGCAAAGACAAATCGGAAGTTGTCAAAGCATTGCTCGAAAAAGGCGCGGACGCAAATGCCAAGGATAATAGTGGTTGGACAGCTTTGATGTTAGCTTCACGCAAGAATTACCTAAAAACAGCTGAGATTCTTCTCAATAACGGGGCAGATCCAACACTTCGAAATGTTTCTGGTTGGAGTGCTTTGGGAATGGCGGCAACATCTGGTTATGCGGAAATGGTGAGCATCTTAATTGAGCATGGTATGGATGCTAATACTAAGAGCGATGATGGTAAAAGTATTTTGATGTATGCAGCTAAGAATGGAGATGTTGCAACCATAAAGGTTTTGTTGGCACATGGCGCCTTGGTTGCTGATGCCGATCGATTGAAAGTAAATGCTTTAATGTATGCGGCACGTGAGGGCAATGTCACGGCAATTGAAACGCTCATTAATTCAGGGGCTAAGGTCGATGATCAAGACAAGTCTAAATGGACTGCACTTAGTTGGGCAGTTAGAAAAAAACATCTAGAAGCAGTGAGCGTTTTAATATCAAAAGGGGCTGATGTGAATCATAAAGATGATCAAGGCACCCCACCTTTGCAAAATGCTGTACTTAATGGGGATGCTGCAATGGTTGATTTGTTGATAAAAAACGGTGCTGACGTTAAAACAAAAGATCAATATGGGCTTACTGCTTTGGTATATGCGTTAAAAGGTAAAAGTTCTGAGATTGTAAAAATGATCAGAGATGCAGGTGGAAATTATTAGCCAGCCCATTTGCTTAGCAATTGCCCAAATCAATTGTACTGTAGGAGATATTGCGGGTAATAGTAATAAAATATTAGCCGCAGCTTCAAAAGCAAAGGATGCGGGGGCCTCACTTCTCATCACTCCTGAACTTGCTTTAACTGGCTACCCGCCAGAAGATTTATTATTGCGTGATGATTTCAATCACGCGAGTCAAACTGCCCTAGTTGATTTGGCTAAAAAAACGCAAGGAATAACGCTTTTAGTAGGCCACCCTAGAATGCACGAAGGGGCTTGTTATAACGCTGCTTCAGTTATTCAGGATGGCAAGGTCCTTTTTACTTATCACAAGCATGCATTGCCAAATCATACGGTCTTTGATGAATTGCGTTATTTTAAACCGGGTATAGCGCCCTTAGTTTTTGAACACCATGGGGTGAAGTGCGGAGTCCTAATTTGCGCTGATGTTTGGGAACCAAATCCTGCTCGATTAGCAAAGAATGCCGGCGCTGAGATTTTATTGGTGCTTAATGCATCACCATTTCATATTGATAAACAAGATAGTCGTCATGAAATCGTTCGTCAACGAGTTTTAGAAACTGGTTTAGCTGTTGTTTATGCTAATTTAGTTGGGGGGCAAGATGAGCTCGTTTTTGATGGCGCTTCTTTTGTATTAGATCGTTCTGGAGCAGTTGTTCAACAATTACCTGCGTTCGAAGAAGCGTTAGTGTTTATTGAGATTGATTGCGCTAAAAATAATAAGGCCAACCCTAATCTGGTGATAGTTTCCCCATCGCTATCCTTAGAGGCTTCTATATATGAGGCTTTAAAACTTGGTTTGAAAGACTATGTTAATAAAAACAACTTCAAGGGAGTGGTGATTGGGCTTTCTGGGGGTGTTGATTCGGCGCTAACCTTGGCGATAGCTGTTGATGCTCTTGGTTCAGATCAGGTACGTGTAGTCATGATGCCTTCTGAATTCACCGCAGAGATGAGTGTCATTGATGCGCATTTAATGGCAAAGGCATTAGGGGTCCAATACAGTGAGTTGCCAATTAATGCGCTATTTAATTTATTTAGAGAGACGCTTTCTGATGAGTTTTTTGGCTTGCCATTTGATACAACTGAAGAGAATTTACAAGCGCGTATTCGTGGCATGCTGCTCATGGCATTGTCGAATAAATTTGGAAGTATTGTGCTAACAACAGGCAATAAAAGCGAAATGGCGGTTGGTTACTCAACGCTTTATGGAGATATGGCTGGTGGATTTGCACTGCTTAAAGATGTGCCAAAAACAATGGTTTATCAACTTTCAAATTATCGAAATTTGATATCACCAGTCATTCCTGAACGAATTCTTCTTCGTCCACCATCTGCAGAATTAAGGCACGATCAAAAAGATCAGGATAGTTTGCCTGCTTATTCGATTCTTGATGGAATAATGGAAGCTTATGTTGAACATGATGCAAGTCGTGCGGACATTATAGAAATGGGATATAGAGAGCAAGATGTGAATCGTGTAACATCACTGATTGATAGAAATGAATATAAACGACGCCAGTCACCGATTGGCGTTCGTATTACTCAAAGAGGATTTGGTAAGGATAGGCGCTATCCCATTACTACAAGATTTTTGAATGTCTGAGACGTTAGTTGAGTTATCACCTGAAGGAACGTAAATGAAAAAAATAGAAGCAGTAATTAAGCCATTTAAGTTAGATGAAGTGCGTGAGTCTTTATCTGAAATTGGGGTTAATGGACTTACAGTGACCGAGGTAAAAGGTTTTGGTCGTCAAAAAGGGCACACTGAGCTTTATCGTGGTGCTGAGTATGTGGTTGATTTTTTGCCTAAGATTAAAATTGAGTTGGTCGTTGGTGACGATATGGTTGAGCCTGCAATAGATGCAATTATCAAGTCTGCTCATACAGGTAAGATTGGGGACGGTAAAATTTTTGTGACGAATGTAGAACAAGTTTTGCGTATTCGTACTGGTGAAACAGGTGAGTCAGCTGTTTAAGCTCTTTATGAATGGCCTAGCTTTTGCATAAGGGGGCAGTTTATTTTACTTTACTACGCTTAAAATCCTAGTAAGCGAGCTGATTGGTAGAATATAAAACTGACTCCCCATGCGAGTGATAATGACCATAAAATAGATACCCATGCAAAGAACCAACTCTTTGCCTCATTTTTTAATGTAATGATCGTTGATAAACAAGGCGTGTAAATAAGCGTAAATAGCATGAAGCTCATGCCTTGCACCCAGTCAAGCTTATGTGCCATTAGATGCATCAATGCGTCTCCCTGAAGACCGTATATAACGGCTAGGGCACCGATAACAATTTCTTTGGCAACAAAACCAAAAATCAAGGCAATTGCTAGTTGGCTATCAATCCCAATTGGGTTAAGTACAATTGAGAACCAATCTCCGATTTGCCCTGCAAAAGTGGCGTTACTGGCTGGTGCTAAACCCATTGGAAAATGGGTTAATGCCCACACAAGTATCACCCCTATCGTGATGAATTTAGTCGCGCGACTTAAAAAGTACTTTACTTCTTGCCATCCTCTTAGCCAAATTTGGCGAGTTGTTGGGAAACGATAAGGGGGTAACTCAAGGATAAACGGTTCGTTATTTTTATATTGGTTTTTAAACAACATTGCGGTAATGAATATCGTTGAAAAACTGACCAAATAGAGCGCGAATAGGACTATCGGTGCTTCGCTCACAGTGAACAATGTTGCTGTCATGAATAAAAATACTTGAAGGCGCGCTGAACAAAGGGATAATGGGATGACCAGCATGGTAAGTAAGCGCATGTTTTTTGAGCGCATAACACGTGTTCCCATTAATGCTGGTACGTTACAGCCGAATCCCATTAGCACCATCACAAACCCACGGCCATCTAGACCCATCTTAGCCATTAAAGCGTCTACTAAGAAAGCAGCACGAGACAAGTATCCACTGTCTTCTACCATCGTCATAATGAGAAAGAATAGAACAATGATGGGGATAAAGGCCGCAACAGTTCCTAGACCATTATATATGCCATCCAGCAAAAGACCGCTTAACCATGTTGGGGTGTGAAATAAAAGCGGTTCTAGGGCGTTGGTACGGAATAAAGTAAGAAGCCATGCAATTCCATCTTGCAATGGTTTTCCAACGTTAAAAATGAATTGAAATAATAAGTACATCGCTACAAAGAAAATTGGCAAGCCAAGCCATGGATGCAGTAACAGTTTGTCGATGCGGCTTGTAAGATCATTGCCAAGCTGCATAGGCATTTGTACTGTTTCTTGAACAATAGATTCCATTTCGGCTTCAATATTTAAATTCTGCTGAAGCTGTTTATTGATATGTTCAGCGTCAATGTGCGTTTTACTATTTGATAGTAATGCTGCTGCAGTTTTGAGCGCCTCAGGGCAATTATCGCCGTATTTCGCGCTAATTTTTATGACAGGCATTCCCAGCTTGGCCGACATTACTTCTGCGTCGATTGAAATACCAGCTCGCTTCGCTTCATCTGTCATGTTAAGTAATAACATGGATGGCAAGCCTAAGGCGCGAATTTGGATTGCCAATGAAAGCTGGCGATCAATTTGGGCGCTATTTGCCACGATGATTACTAAGTTTAAAGTGTTATTGCTTAAGAAGTGCCGAACAACCTGTTCATCATCAGAATAACCATGGAGATCATACAACCCTGGTAAATCGATTATTTCACCAATATGCCCCCCTACTAGCATTTTGGCGCTCATCAGATCAACTGTAATGCCAGGCCAATTGCCAACGCGTGCCGAGGACCCGCTCAGTCTATTGAATAGCGTAGATTTGCCTGTATTTGGCATACCTAATAATGCAATACGCTTCATAAAGCCTTTACTTGAATGCGGTTGGCTTCCGAACGTCTTAGGATGATGTCAGTACTTCCTATACGAACCTGAAGTGGGCCGTTAAAACTAGCACAACGAATCAACTCAATTTCTTTGCCTGCGCGAAATCCAAGCGCGGCTAAGCGATGGAAAAGTGAGTTGTCAGCATTAACCTTGCTAATAACGGCAGTTTCACCTGGTTTTAAGTTGTTAAGACTTTGTGATGCCAGTGTATTCATTTATTGAATGAATATTCTAAATGATAATGATTCTTATTATCTCATAAAAAAGGCCTGTGAGCAGGCCTTTTTTTATCGATACGCTAAATAGGTCTACTTTTTGGCGGCTGTTTTTGTGTTATCAACAATTGTCGCTTTAGCACGTAAATCAGTTAGCATTTTTTCTAATTGACGTTGGCTCAATTGCTTTTGAAGACTCTCTTTGACTTTATCATAAGGAGGAGCTTTCATTTCTCGCACATCATCAAGTTTAATAACATGCCAACCGAATTGTGTTTGCACTGGATCGCTGGTAATGTTGCCTTTTTGAAGTTTTGCAACCGCATCACCAAATGGTTTTACCATCCCACTTAACGAGAACCAACCTAAGTCTCCAGCCTTGTCTTTAGAACCAGGGTCTTTTGATTTTTCTTTAGCAATTTTTGAAAAATCCCCACCTTTATTTAATTGAGCAATTACATCCTTTGCTTCAGCCTCTGAGCCCAGTAAAATATGACGCGCGTTATATTCTTTATCCCCCAATTCCGTCTTGAATTTTTCGTAGGCAGCTTTAGTGTCAGCTTCGCTTACTGGATGATTCTTTAAGTAGTCTTGAATATAAACATTCACTAGCAACTCACGACGAGTAAGCTCTTCTTTTGCTATGTAATCTGGTTTTTTATCGATTCCAGATTTTTGAGCTTCTTGTATCACTAGTTCACTACTAATTAATTTAGAAATAATCACATCATGAACATTGTCATCTACTTTCTGGCCATGGTCAGTTGCATCTTTAACAATGAAATCGAATAAAGACTGCTTGATTGGTTTGCCATTTACGGTGGCAACTGCATCACCTGCCATTGCTGGAGCGTTTAGAGTAAAGGCGGCAATTAATAAAAGGGTGATTCTAGAGATTCTCATATGGTCCTTAAGTGTTTTATTTGAGTTTGAAGTGATTGATTTGATAACATTATAGGGCTTATTCGTTACCCGCGATAGCGTGTATGCTAAGAGCATGGATGTGATTTTGCATTAAGTCATTCATTAATTGGTATATCAATCGATGGCGCATTATCTGAGATTTCCCATTAAACTCAGCACTGATAATTTTGACGGTGAAATGTCCACCGCCGCCATTGCCTGTATGGTTTGCATGTAAATTGCTGTCGTCTTGAATAGAGAGATGCGTGGGGGACAGTACTTGCAGTCTAATTTTAATTTCTTCAACTAAATCCATATTTTTAAACTGGTAATGTTTTACGGAACGGTTTTACGTTAACGCTAGCATAAACGCCTGCACTGAAAAATGGATCGGCATTGGCCCAGTTCTTAGCTTCTTTAAGGCTTTCAAAGTTCGCAACGATTAAACTCCCTGTATATCCTGCGGGTCCGGGGTCTGCACTATCAATTGCTGGGAATGGCCCGGCCAATAATAAGCGACCTGCCTCCTGTAATGCTGTGAGTCTTTCTAAATGAGCCGGGCGATAGGCTAAACGCTTTTCCAGGCTATTAGGGGTATCTTCGGTTACGATGCTGTACCACATTATGCTTTGTCCTCATGGATAATATATTTATTAATAGCAAAGCTTTGCCCAATGATGAAAATGAACATGAGGCCCATGGTGCCAAAAAGCTTAAAATTTGCCCAAGTGTCAATTGAATAATTGAAGGCAACAAATATATTAAGTGCGCCGAGGGCGCTAAAGAAAATAGCCCAAGCAACGTTAAGCTTTTCCCAAATGGCTTCTGGCAAGGAAATTTCTTTACCCATCATGTCTTTGATCAAATTCTTTTTTGTAAATATATTTGCGCCAATCAAGACTGTGGCAAATGTCCAATAAAGAAGTGTTGGCTTCCATTTGATAAAAGCATCATTTTGGAAGTAAAGCGTCATACCTCCCAACACAATTACTAATAAAGCACTTAGCCACAAACTCTTGTCTACTTTTTTATAATGAAGTTTTGCCCAGATTATTTGTATGATACTGCCGATGATCACAGCAATAGTGGCTAGCATGATGGGGACAAGGCTAGCTTTTACTGTTGTTAAAATGCCGATGCTTGTGAGTATTTTTCCTAGAATTAAACTGGCCCCAGCTGCTTTTTCCGCTACTTTAAGGGTGATAAAAAATAAGATAATGGGGAATAGGTCGAATAAAAACTTCATTAACTGCTTTCAATAAATTTCAGCGGGCTTGAGCCCGCTTTAAGTGTCAGATAGACCCGTATTTTGCTATGATGTGAGATTCCTGACAAGTCAACTTTTTTAGTTGTCTTTTATGGTTTCTATCACCTTACCTGAATTAATTAAATAATGCGTTCGCTTATTGATCTTCATTGTCATTCTACGGTTTCAGATGGCGTGCTCACGCCAACTGAAATAGTGAATCTTGCTGCCGAGAAAGGCATACGTGTATTGGCGTTGACTGATCATGATGACGTGGATGGTTTGGCAACAGCAAGAGCAGTTGCAGAAAAACAAGGCATGCAATTTATAGATGGCGTTGAGATCTCGGTGACTTGGCGACGCCGAACCCTCCATATTATTGGCTTAAAAATTGATCCTGAGCACCCCCCTTTAGTGAATGGACTTGCGAATATTAGATCTGGTCGACATGCCCGTGCTGTTGGTATGGCAAAAGCTTTAGAAAAAATAGGCATTCATGGTGCTCTTGAGGGGGCTTATGAATATAGCAAAGGGAGTATTATTAGTCGAACACATTTCGCCCGTTATTTGATTGAAAAAGGCTATGCGAAAGATACCAAAGCTGTTTTTAAACATTATTTAGTAAAAGGAAAGCCTGGCTACTTTGAGCATCAATGGGCTAGTCTAGAAGATGCCATGGCTTGGATTATTGGTAGTGGGGGGGTCGCTGTCATTGCGCATCCTGGGCGCTATGAACTAGGAAGAGTGACAATGCTAGAGCTCATGCATGAATTTCGTTCCTTAGGAGGCTTAGCGATAGAAGTTGTGACTGGTAGTCATAGCGTTGATCAATATCAAGAATTTGCAAAAATGGCAAAACAGTTTGATTTGGCAGCTTCAATGGGTTCTGATTTCCATGGAAAAGGCCAAACTTATATTGAGATGGGACGCTTGCCTAGCTTACCTGAGAATTGTTTGCCTGTTTGGCATGACTGGCCTGAAGTAAAGAACATCGAATTAGAGGCTCATTAATTGTCTCAATACTTTTTAATTCATTCAGAGAACCCGCAGGCAAGATTAATAAATCAGGCAGTTGATATTTTAAATAAAGGGGGCGTCATTGCTTACCCTACAGATTCTAGTTATGCGCTTGGCTGTGTGATCGGCAATAAGGAGGCGCAAACTCGTATTCGTTCTATTCGTGGTGTTGACGAGCATCATCATTTCACTTTGGTTTGTCGTAATTTAGCCGAATTGGCAACTTACGCACAGGTCGATAATGTTCAGTTTCGGTTGTTAAAAGCTAATACGCCAGGACAATATACATTTGTTCTTAAAGCGACTCGTGAGGTGCCACGCAGATTGCAGCATCCTAAGCGAAGCACTCTAGGGTTGCGAGTGCCTGAGCATACAGTAACGCAAGCGTTATTGACTGAGCTCAATCAGCCTTTATTAAGTATGACCTTATCTTTGAAGGATGACTCTGAGCCATTGCATGAAGCCTGGGAAATTCGTCAGCGCTTAGAGCATCAATTGGATTTGGTCATAGATGCTGGAACTTGCTCTGCTTTGCCAACAACAGTGATTGATTTGACGACGGACCAACCCCAATTAATTAGATATGGTTCCGGAGATTTGGCACCTTTTGGTTTGTCGGGGTAAGAGTAACTCATTTATTTTAAGGATTAAAATGGAATTAACCTATATACAAAAAATAGCCGTATACGCACTTCCAGTTATTTTTGCAATTACTGTTCATGAGGCTGCACATGGGTTTGCTGCACGTTTTTTTGGGGATATGACCGCCGACAGAGCTGGTCGTATTACTTTAAATCCAATAAAACACATTGACCCAGTAGGGACAATTTTATTGCCTGCGTTAACCCTACTTTTAGGGGGTATTTTATTTGGCTGGGCAAAACCAGTGCCCGTAGATTTTTCACGTTTGCGTAATCCAAAAAGAGACATGTTGTGGGTTGCAGCTGCCGGCCCAGCATCAAACTTTGTGATGGCTTTATTTTGGGCACTTGTGATTAAGATCTCAGTTGCTGCGCCTAGCGTTTATTCCGAACCTATGGCTTTAATGGGGCAAGCTGGCGTGATGATTAATGTAGTTTTGATGGTGCTTAATTTACTGCCATTGCCGCCATTAGATGGCGGACGAATTGCGGTAAGCTTGCTTCCTAACCATTTGGCCTATAAGTACGCTCAAATTGAACGTTACGGCTTCATTATCTTAATTGGCTTGCTTGCGACAGGAATTCTTGGACGGATTATGGATCCATTTATTAGCGCAGTGGTCCATTTTATCCGATTCATTTTTTAATTTTTTAGGCGTGATTGCGTGCCTTTTCGTATAATAGATTCATCTTTATTCATGGCAATTGAACACTATGGCAGTTGAGCGCGTTTTATCGGGTATGCGTCCTACGGGAAGCTTGCATCTTGGGCATTATCATGGGGTATTAAAGAATTGGGTTAAGCTCCAGCATGAACATGAGTGTTTATTTTTTGTAGCTGATTGGCACGCACTGACTACCCATTACGACACGCCTGAAATCATCGAAGAAAGCGTTTGGGAAATGGTGATTGATTGGATTGCAGCAGGAGTGGACCCGGCTAAAGCAACCATCTTTATTCAGTCTCGTGTTCCAGAACATGCGGAACTTCATACTTTGCTTTCAATGATTACCCCGCTAGGTTGGTTGGAGCGTGTTCCAACATATAAAGACCAACAAGAAAAACTTGCACAGAAAGATTTATCTACTTATGGATTTTTAGGGTATCCGTTGCTTCAAAGCGCCGATATTTTGATTTATAAAGCAACGCAAGTCCCTGTTGGCGAGGACCAGATACCGCATATTGAATTTACTCGGGAAATTGCTCGCCGGTTCAACCATATATATGGTCGTGAAAAAGGCTTTGAAGAAAAGGCGGAAGCTGCCATTAAAAAACTAGGTAGTAAGCGAGGTGGGTTGTACGAAGAACTTCGCACCCGTTACCAAGAAAGCGGAGATGATGAAGCCCTTGAGTCAGCGCGTGCAATGATTGAAGAGCAGCAAGGGTTAAGTTTGGGCGACCGTGAGCGGCTACTTGGCTACTTAGAAGGTGGTGGGAAGATGATATTGGTCGAGCCAGAATATAAGCTTACCCCAGCATCAAAAATGCCTGGATTAGATGGTCAAAAAATGTCGAAATCCTATAACAACACAATTTCGATGCGTGAATCACCAGACAGCGTGGCTAAGAAGATTAAGACTATGCCAACCGACCCTGCACGTATTCGTTTGACTGATGCAGGCGATCCAGACAAATGTCCTGTTTGGCAACTACATGAAGTTTATTCAAGCGATGAAACTAAAGCATGGGTTCAGCAAGGCTGTCGCAGCGCTGGCATCGGCTGTATCGCATGTAAAGGTCCAGTGATTGAAAGCGTATTGGAGGAGTTAAAGCCTATCCAAGAACGCGCCGCACAATACGCGGAAGATCCCATGATGATTAAAAACGTTGTGGCTGAGGGCTGTGAACGTGCTCGCAAAATGGCCCGTGAAACCATGCGCGAAGTGCGCGAAGTCATGGGTTTAAGTTACTCATAAGCGCGTGACTACGCTCGTTACAGAACTTAAAGCTCACATAGAACCACGTCTCCATGGCGAGGCGATTACGTCACTGCCTCATGATTTATATATTCCCCCTGATGCATTGGAAGTTTACCTAGAGGCTTTTGAAGGGCCGCTTGATTTATTGCTTTATCTCATTCGGAAACATAATCTCGATATTCTCGATATTCCGATGGCGGAATTGACGCGCCAATATATGGGCTATGTTGAAAAGATGCAGGCAATCAAATTGGAATTGGCGGCTGATTATTTGCTAATGTCTGCGATGTTGATAGAGATTAAGTCGCGAATGTTGTTACCTAAGCCAGATGAAGTGGAATCAGAGGATGATCCGCGTGCTCAGTTGGTGCGTCGATTGATGGAATATGAAGCAATTAAATCGGCGGCACAGAAGCTAGATGAGTTGCCGCAAGTAGGTTTGGATTTGATGGTAGCTAATGCTTATTTTGAGCAAGTTATTCAGGTACGAGCTCCGCAAATTTCTATGGAAGATTTACTATCGGCTTGGCAAAATGTGCTTAAGCGAGCCAGCCATTTTGCGCATCATAAAGTGGGCAAGTCAGAGCTTTCGGTGCGAGAACATATGAGCCAAATTCTGCGCCAATTAAAAGAGCACAATATGATGGAATTTTCTGCCTTGTTCGATGTGGAGAATGAAGGTATTCCTAAATTGGTGGTGTGCTTCTTAGCGATATTGGAATTGGCCCGTGAAGGGTTGGTCAAGCTTACGCAGCAAGCTGCGTTTACGCCGATATACTTGCAAATTAATCAAAGCAATTAATGGTGGAATTAAACAATACAACTCAGATGAAGATTATGCTAGAGGCGGCCTTGCTGACTAGCCCAAGTCCTTTGTCATTAGAGCTTATGTTGCGCTTATTTTCTGAACGTGTAGAGCGTGCAACACTTAGGATGTTGCTTGATGAGATAAAGCAGGATTGGCTGGCACGCAAACCGAATAGTATGGAATTGGTGGAAGTGGCAAGTGGCTGGCGTTTTCAAGCATTGCCTGAGTTGGCCCCTTTTTTATCTAGGCTTAATCCAGAGCGTCCTCAGCGATATTCAAGAGCTGCCATGGAGACCTTAGCTATTATCGTTTATCGGCAGCCTGTAACGCGGGGCGACATTGAAGAACTGCGTGGGGTTGCGGTGAATCCGAATACCATCCGTCAATTGCAAGAGCGTGATTGGATTGATGTCGTTGGTCAGCGAGACGTCCCTGGTCGTCCTTCACTTTATGCAACAACGAAAACCTTTTTAGATGATCTTAATCTTAAATCATTGGCTGACTTGCCGGCGATAGATACTTTCGTTGAACAAATTTTTCCCGATGATGAAGCCATCGCTATAGAGCAGGCAGTCCAAGCTGATTTTATTGATAACAAGGACCCTCCGGCTAATTAAAATATTTAGCTTAACAATCTGCGGTAAAATTAGCGCTATTCAATTATAAAATATCCAACATGGCTCGTCCTTTTAAGCAACAGCGTGATCCTCAGCGCCCAGTTAAACGCCCAACGACTAATTTCACACCTATCGCTGCAGACCCTGATGCGCCGCCAGTCCCAACTCAGCGCTTACATAAGCTATTGGCTTTAGCTGGTTTAGGATCACGTCGTGACATGGAAGCACTTATTGCCGATGGTCGCGTGACGATTAATGGGCAACTAGCAACGCAAGGGGCAGGAGTGAGTGAAGCCGACATTGTGCGTGTGGATAGTAGGCCGGTGCGTTTGCCATTTGAGCCAGAATTAGCAAAAGTCTTGATTTATCATAAGCCAGAAGGCGAGATTGTTAGTCAAGACGACCCTGAAGGCCGTGCCAGTGTATTTGATAAACTACCTAAAGTGCGTGGTGCTAAGTGGATTGCGATTGGTCGCCTGGATATTAATACTTCTGGCTTGTTGATCTTTACCACATCAGGTGAGCTTGCCAATCATTTCATGCATCCGCGTTATGGCGTTGAGCGTGAATATGCTGTACGTATTTTTGGTGAATTAACTGATGAACAATTAGCACAGTTACGTATTGGTATTGAACTAGATGATGGCCCTGCAAATTTTGACATTATCAATCCACAAGGCGGGGAAGGTTCCAATCATTGGTATCAGGTGGTTCTGACAGAGGGCCGTAATCGAGAAGTGCGTCGTTTATTTGAGGCATTTTTAACCCCAGTGAGTCGCTTGATGCGGGTACGTTTTGGTCCTGTGAATCTCCCTCCACGTTTAAAGCGCGGCATGATGTTAGAACTATCGCCCAAAGAGGTGGTGGCCTTGCTTGAATGGGCTGGCCTGCCAACACCTAGTGCTCCATTACGCCAGCTTACAGCAAGGGAAAAAGATAAGCTTGGCACTGCTTTTATGCCTAAACCTAAACGTGAGGCACGTGAGCGGATTGCAGCAGGTGACCGTAATAAAAGTGAACGTCAAAGCTATTATGAACGTAATACGCCGCCAAGCTTGGCTGAGACTTTGACTGGGACACAACGTAAGAGTCGTGGCACCAATTCTGTTGATAGAAAATCTTCAGAGCATGCAGCTTCAGATAAAGAGAAGTTAGATAGAGCTGATTTTGCAAGGGACAAGCGGAACTCTCGGGGTAAAACTTCAGTACCTAAAAAGCCAGCAAATCGCCGTATTCGCCAAGGCACCGATCTCGTCAAAGCGGGTGAAAAGCCACCTAAACGGCATCAACCTTAAAGTGGTTTTAATACTTTAGGATTTAACGGGTAATTGTTCTTTTGTTAACATGAACACGAATTGATTGCCCGACTCCACTTCTAGCCATGTAAATGGTATATCAGGATAAGCGTCTATTAAAGCATCCCGATTATGGCCAATTTCAACAATTAGCAAGCCACCATCATTAAGATATTTGCCCGCATCTTTCAATAATGTGTGTGTGTGGTCTAATCCGTCAGCGCCGCTTCCAAGTGCAATTTGTGGTTCATTACGATATTCTTTTGGCAGATGTGCCATTGACGGTGCGTCCACGTATGGCGGGTTGCTAATAATTAGATCGTAGGTCTTGTTAGTAAGTGCTGCAAACATATCAGAGTGAATTGCAGTAATTTGTTCTTCCAAACCGTAGTTTTTGATATTGATGTTTGCAACAGCAATGGCATCATGTGAAATGTCAATCACATCTACGGTTGCATTGGGGAAAGCATGAGCAAGCAAGATACCCAAACAGCCACTGCCGGTGCAGATGTCAGCCACACTTTCCACCATTTCTTGATATTCAATCCAAGGGTGTAAGCCGTTCTCAAGCAATTCAGCAATAAATGAGCGTGGCACAATGACGCGCTCATCTACATAAAACTTAAAGCCTCTCAACCAAGCCTCACGGAGTAAGTAAGCGGTTGGTGTCCGGTCAGTGACACGGCGTTCGATTAAATGCGCTAAATGTTTAGACTCCTCTTTGGTGACGCGCGCATCCAAGAAGTTATCTAAGGTATCTAAAGGCAGGTGTAGGGCGCTCATGATTAGCCAAACGCTTTCGTCATAAGCATTATCAGTACCGTGGCCAAAAAATACCTCAGCTTCTTCTAAACGGCTCACGCTAAAGCGGACCCAATCGCGAATGGTGAGCAAAGCTTCTGTGATGTGTTTGGGCGTCATGGGTATTTTCGATTCTTTATTTTTTTGATTTGGATGTGCTTGGTAGAAGCCAATTTACAGATCCAAAAACGATGAAGACAATAATCATTTCATTGGATTAGGTGAGCAGTAACTTCTCAAGCGTAATACGGTAAGTGTCTTTGAGTGGTTCTATATCTGCCACAGCAACACATTCATTGAGTTTGTGGATAGTTGCGTTAAGTGGGCCAAATTCAATGACTTGTTTACAAATGTCTGCGATAAAACGTCCATCTGATGTGCCGCCAGTAGTTGATAGCTCTGGGCTTACCCCATAATTTTGTTTAATAGCTTCAGAAATAGCCTCAACCAAATTACCTCTCGGCGTGATGTAAGGTGGGGAGTATTCCCAATCCAAATCGTAATTCAGTTCGTGTTTATCTAAAATGGCATAAACACGCTCTTTAAGATTCTGTTCAGTGCTGGCGGTTGAGAACCGGAAGTTAAATAAAATATCAACTTCGCCAGGAACCACATTGGTAGCGCCGGTGCCACCGTTCATATTAGAGATTTGCCATGAAGTTGGCGGAAAATATTCGTTCCCGTTGTCCCATACAGTATCTACCATGTCTTTAATCGCTGGTGCCACCATATGGATTGGGTTTTTAACGAGGTGTGGATAAGCGATATGACCTTGCACTCCTTTAACGACAAGCTTGCCTGAGAGCGAGCCGCGGCGACCATTTTTAATCATGTCACCCACCACTTTGTTGGATGTAGGTTCACCAACGATGCAGTAATCAAAGTGCTCACCTCTTGCCTTGAGTGCCTCAACGACCTTCACTGTGCCATTAATTGCCACCCCTTCTTCGTCAGAAGTAATGAGTAAGCCGATTGAACCTTGATGATCTGGATGCTCTACAATAAATTCTTCAATAGCGGTGATGAAGGCGGCGCAAGAAGTTTTCATATCTGCCGCCCCGCGACCATATAGCATGCCGTCTTTAATCGTTGGCTCAAAAGGAGGGGTGTGCCATTTATCTACAGGGCCAGTAGGAACAACATCAGTATGACCTGCAAATACAAGCAATGGACTAGTCGTCCCGCGACGTGCATAAAAGTTATCGACATCACCAAAGCGCATGCGCTCAACTTTGAAGCCGAGTGGCTCTAGATGGCTAATCATTAAGTCTTGGCATCCAGCATCTAAAGGGGTATTAGATTTTCTTGAAATTAAGTCTTTAGCTAAATCTAGTGTTTTGCTCATAGGAGTAACTTTTACTGTTTAAATAGTTGTTGGTAGGTAGCTTCGTCAAATCCTAAAGCGAGTAGGATGTTATTTTGGACTAAAATCGGACGCTTAATCACCGAGGTCTTGGATATCATCAATTGTGTGGCAGTTGTATTGTCCGTCACGACGGCTTTTTCAGCGTCACTTAAATTACGCCAGGTCATGCCACCTCGATTGATCAATGTATCCCAAGGTTTTTGCGTAAGCCATTGCTTAATCGTATTTTCGTCTAAACCTAATTTTTTGAAATCATGGAATTCAAAAGCAATGCCGTTTTCTTCAAGCCAGGTGCGGGCTCGTTTGACGGTATTGCAGTTTGGTATCCCATAAATTTTCATGATAGATATTTTAACAGCGCATTGTGCAATATGCTAAAAAGTATTGCCCCAATGCAAAATAGCCCACGTATGGGCTATTTTGATAAACTTTACGTGTGTTAAATACCCCGTAACAACTCGTTAATGCCAACTTTACCTAAAGTTTTCTCATCTACTTTTTTCACAATTACAGCGCAGTAAAGGCTGTAACTACCATCTTTAGAAGGAAGGTTGCCTGAAACCACAACAGAGCCTTTTGGTACTCTTCCATAAGTCACGGAACCAGTTTCTCGGTCGTAGATTTTTGTTGATTGTCCGATATAAACTCCCATTGAGATGACGCAGTTATCTTCAACTACAACACCTTCAACCACCTCTGAACGTGCACCGACAAAGCAGTTGTCGCCAATTATGGTTGGGCCAGCTTGCACAGGCTCTAATACGCCGCCAATCCCTACGCCGCCTGACAAATGTACGTTTTTACCGATTTGAGCACAAGAGCCAACGGTAGCCCATGTGTCGACCATTGTTCCTTCGCCAACATAAGCACCGATATTAACGTATGAAGGCATCAATACTGCGTTTTTGCCGATGAATGAACCACGACGAACGATAGCATTAGGGACCACGCGAAACCCACCAGCCTTGAAGTCTTCTTCAGTGTAGTTTGCAAACTTTGGAGGAACTTTATCGAAATATTGCGTGCAGCCACCATCCATTAATACATTGTCTTGAAGACGAAATGAAAGCAATACGGCTTTCTTTAACCATTGGTGTGTTTCCCATTCCTGGCTATCACCTTTGCGAGATGCCACACGTAATTTTCCTGTGTCTAAGTCACTTAAAACGCTAGCAATAGCGTCTTTGAGTTCTTCAGAAGCATTGCTTGGGTTGATGTCGGTGCGGCGCTCAAAAGCGTCTTCAATGATGTTTTGCAATTGGCTCATGAATAATTCCGATAGTCTAAAAATAGTAAAGGTAAAATAAGTGCGAGATTTTACCTGATTCCAGCAGGTAATACGTTTATTTGACGACTTTTGCTTGTTCGTAAAGTGGCATTACAGTTGGGATTAAGTTAGAAAGGTCGTTGATGCGGGCTTTGTCAGAGGGGTGATCGCTTAAAAATTCTGCAGGTTTTTTGCCTCCACTTTGCGCCATTTTTGTCCATAAGCTAATGGCTGCATTTGGATTGAAGCCTGCACGCGCTGCTAACTCTAATCCCATTCGATCGGCTTCGGTTTCTTGTGTGCGTGAATTGGGCAGCGCAAAGAATAATTGAGTCCCTAGGGTTGCAGCACCTAAGGCTGCGCCAGTTTCGGTATTTTTTGTGGATCCAAGAACCGCAGCCAATAATGCTAAACCACCTTTTTCCGCATAGGCAAGAGACATGCGTTCTCGCCCATGTTCTCTAAGCGCATGACTCATTTCATGGCCAATGACTGCAGCGAGTTCATCATCGCTTGCTTTTAGTTTATCAACTAGCCCAGAATAAACCATGATCTTACCGCCCGGCATGCAATAAGCATTGATCTGATCATTTTTTTCTACATTTACTTCCCATTTCCAATTTTTTGCATCAGGCCTAAATACGTTGGTTTGAGCAATTAATCGGTTAGAAATACCCCGAACGCGTTCAAGTAATAATGGGTCGGTGTTGAGTGTTTTTTTATCATTTGCGGTCTTGATTGTTTGATTGTAGCTTTGCAGTGACATGGTTTCTACCTGCTTCTCGGACAGCATCATGAATTGTTTTCGTTCAACACCCACCGCCCCAGTATTGGTGGTGGTTGCACATCCATTAAGCAATGAGGATAAAGCTAGCAATGAGGATATTACAAAGATATTAGTTCTAATCATTTTATTAGTTGTTAAATTAAGAAATTTAGAAGCTTACTTGCGAGCCAAGCTCGACCACGCGGTTTGGAGGTAATTTGAATTGATTGGTAATAGTTTCTGCGGACCTAAAGAGCCCAATAAATATTTTCTTGCGCCAAGTGGCCATGTCTGGACTTTCGCAGGCAATCAGAATTTCTTTACCGACAAAGAATGAAGTATCCATAGCATCGAGTTTTAGACCTTGAGCAGCGCACAATTCTAAATCTCGTGGTAAGTCTGGTTGATCTTTAAAGCCATAGTTGACTGTTACTCTATAGAACTCATGTGGTAATCTCTCTACAGATACTAGTTCATTATTTGGTACGTGAGGAAAGTCTGAGAATTTCACAGTTAATACAACGACCTTCTCATGTAATACCTTGTTGTGTTTTAGGTTGTGAAGCATTGCATGAGGAACACCATCAGGATTTGGGGTCAAAAATAATGCAGTGCCAGGCACCCGTGCTGGTGGATGTTGTCCGATTGCTTCTATAAAGGGGTTAAGCTCCATTGCGTCATTTTTTAAATGCTTATATAGCAATGAGCGCCCAGTTTTCCAAGTAATCATGAGTGTGTAAATTAATATGCCAATAATTAATGGTACCCAACCACCATCAGGTATTTTAAGAAGTGTAGCGCCAAAGAATGCGATGTCTACTGATAAGAAAATAAGAATTAAAAAGCCAGTCAGATATTTATCCCAACCCCAAATTTTGTAAAAAACAAAGCCTGCGAGTATGGATGTAATCACCATGTTGCCAGTCACTGCAATGCCGTAAGCTGCGGCTAAATTACCAGAAGATTTGAATCCAATAACAAGGGCCATAACGGCTAACATCAACCCCCAATTGATCCGTGGCATATAGATTTGACCTTCTTGACTTTCTGAAGTGTGCTCTACGTGCATGCGTGGAAGATAGCCAAGTTGTAAAGCTTGTCGTGAAATTGAGTAAGCGCCGGTAATAACTGCTTGAGATGCAATCACCGTAGCAATAGTGGCTAAAATAATCATAGGGAATAGCATCCAATCAGGCGCAAGTAAATAGAACGGGTTTTTTATTGCCTCATGATCGCTTAATAATAGAGCGCCTTGTCCAAAATAATTCATGATTAACGCTGGCAAAACAAGTACAGTCCAACCAAGCCTTACTGGAGCGCGCCCAAAATGGCCCATGTCTGCATAAAGTGCTTCTGCACCAGTTACACACAAAACAACAGAGCCTAACGCCACAAATCCAAGCCACGGGTCAAGTTGGAAGAAACGGATGCCGTATATTGGATTTAGAGCATATAAAATGGCTGGATTGTGGAGGATGCTGTTTAAGCCAAGTGTTCCAAGTACGGCAAACCATACCAGCATAATTGGACCAAAAAAGGCACCAACGATTGCAGTACCCTTGCTTTGCGCCCAAAATAAACCAAAAAGTACAATTAGTGTGAAAGGAATAATTAAGGGATGAAGGGCGGGAGTTGCAATTTCCATCCCCTCTACTGCTGATAGTACAGAAATGGCAGGGGTGATAATGCCATCTGCATAAAACATACATGCCCCCAAAATACCTAATAACATAATGCCGTGTTGTTCTTTTAAGTTGTCTCCTGTTTTTCTAATTGCAAGTGCCAATAACGCCATGATGCCACCTTCGCCTCGGTTGTCAGCGCGCATAATAAAAGCGACATATTTTAATGAAACCACCATGATCAATGACCAAGCGATTAAAGATAATATGCCAAGAATATTTGCTTCATTAAGCGATACAGGGTGTTTGCCTGCGGCAAATATTTCATGGATTGTATAAAGTGGGCTAGTGCCGATATCTCCAAACACAACGCCAAGTGCGGCCAGGGTTAGGGAAGAAAGTTTGGTTTTATTGCCAGAGGTGGATGACATTAAAAATCAGCTTGAAGACAAAACGGTATTATCAATCAACTTAAGAGCTAAACCAATAGCAGAATGATAAAAGTCTATTGGCTTCATCGTGCTTATGAGGTTTTTGAGACAACGGCTTCTACTTCGCCCACCCCAAAAGTCAGATTAATCGTCTCGCCCGCTTTGATTTGAGCGCTACTGTTAATGATTTTTCCATCCTTTGTTTGAGCAAAGGCATAGCCTCGAGTCAGAACCGCTTGGGGGTTCAGATGATGTAAGTTTTGTTCGATTTGATTTAGATTATTTTGTTGTCGTAGCAATTGTTGCTTGATGTTCAAGCTTAACCTGTGAGCAAGTTGCGTCAATTGCTGTTTTTGTTGAGCAATCTGCTGCCCAGGCGAAACTAGTCGGCGCGCTAAGTAATCGAGCATTTGTGAGCGCTGCCTAAGGGTATCCTGGCTAGTTTTATTGAGCTGAAAGCTTAACTGTGTCAGTTTATTAAACAGCGACTCACGAGACGGTGATGCAAGTTCAGCTGCTGCGGTTGGCGTAGCTGCGCGAACGTCTGCAACAAAATCACAAATGGTAAAGTCTGTTTCATGACCAACGCCGCTGATGGTAGGAATCCGACAATTTGCAATGGCTCTAGAGACAAGCTCTTCGTTAAATTGCCATAAGTCTTCCATGCTCCCACCGCCACGGCAAATAATCAGCACATCGCATTCATTTCTTTCATGAGCTGTATCAATCGCTTTTGCAATTTTTCCCGCAGCGCCTTTGCCTTGAACCGGCGTCGGGTAAATCACAACAGGGATGCTGGGCATGCGGCGTCTTAGGGTTGTTAGTACGTCATGCAAGGCTGCTGCATCAGGTGAAGTCACAATGCCAATTTGTTTGGGATGTGTTGGAATTTTTTGTTTAAAAGCGGCGTCGAATAGCCCTTCTTCTTGCAATTTAGCTTTGAGTTTTTCAAAGGCTTCGAACAACGCGCCAGCACCAGCGCGTTGTAAAAATTCGATCGTGAGTTGGAAGTCGCCACGTGCCTCATATAGAGTTACTAAAGCGCGCGCTTCAACCTTGTCGCCTTCTTTAGGGGTCCAATCTAAATAGCTATTGCGACCGCGGAACATGACGCAGCGTACTTGTGCGCCAGCGTCTTTGAGCGAGAAATACCAATGTCCAGAAGCAGCACGTGTGAGGTTGGAAATCTCACCGGATACCCAAAATAATGGGAAACTTTGCTCAAGCACTTCTTTTGCTAAACGATTGAGTTCGCTTACACTTAATACGCGTGGGGCGATACTCGCTTGTTCTGTGTCTAACATTGGGTTTTATCCGTTACAATCTAGGCTAAATGGTTGCTCATTATTATAAAGGATGAGTATGCTGGTATTCGCATTGATTGGATTTAAATATGTTGAACAAAATACTCACTAGCCGCACCGGTTATTTCATGGGCTTTTTCGCAAGCTTTGGACTGGTGGCTTTGGCTCTGGTGATTCAAACCCAATATAAATTAGAGCCGTGTCCGCTGTGTATTTCACAGCGCATTGTGTTTATGGGATTGGGACTGTTGTTTTTGATTGCCACGATACACAATCCGCAAAAACGAACTTGGGTAAAATTTTATTCATTATTACAGATGCTTACGGCACTAGGCGGAGCTGTTGTGGCAATTCGCCACTGGTGGTTGCAAGTACACAAAGATGAAATGTTGGTGGATTGCGGTGTGGGGTTTGATTATATGTTCGATAACTTCCCCCTTAAAAAGGCATTCATGTTGGTGTTTCGCGGAACTGGGGATTGTGCTGCGATTGATTGGACTTTTGTTGGCTTAAGCATTCCGCAATTAGCGCTCATGGCTTTTTTGATGTTGGCAGCTTATGCCTTTTTGATAGCTAAAAAACGAATTTAAAAGAATTTAATATGGATAAACATTTAGAAGATTTTGTCGGCAATACCCCCTTGGTAAAATTAAAACGTATGCCAGGTGATACAAGCAATACGATTTTGGTGAAGCTAGAGGGGAATAATCCAGCGGGATCTGTCAAAGATCGTGCAGCCTTGTCCATGATTGCGCATGCTGAAGCACGGGGCGATATTAAGCCAGGCAACACTTTAATTGAAGCAACTTCAGGCAATACAGGGATTGCACTAGCAATGGCTGCTGCGATGAAGGGCTATAAAATGCTGTTAGTGATGCCTGAAAATCAAAGCGTAGAGCGTCGCCAAACCATGAAGGCATTCGGGGCCGAATTGTTGCTGACCCCTAAAGATGGCAGTATGGAATTGGCGCGTGATGTGGCAATGAAGCTTCAAGCGGAGGGGGAGGGTATTGTGCTAGATCAATTCGGCAATGAGGATAACCCGCTAGCGCATTACGAAGGCACGGGCCCTGAGATTTGGCGAGACAGCCAAGGAAAAGTAACACACTTTGTCTCGAGCATGGGGACTACAGGTACCATTATGGGCACCTCACGCTTTTTGAAAGAGCAAGACTCTAGAATTCAAATTATTGGTGTGCAACCTGAAGATGGCTCGCAAATTCCGGGAATTCGTAAATGGCCTGAAGAATATATGCCGACGATTTACAATGCAAAAAATATAGAC
>Ga0114964_10000336_pt1 | contig 36636 bp, 31 predicted proteins | sample C_131016_MF_Meta_FD_92638 | JGI IMG/M metagenome (GOLD analysis project Ga0114964, IMG submission 92638) | Freshwater microbial communities from Lake Croche, Canada to study carbon cycling - C_131016_MF_MetaG | ecosystem: Environmental > Aquatic > Freshwater > Lake | place: Lake Croche, Canada...
GAGCAGTTTTTTGGGGTTCAGGGGATTCATGGGGAGTGGCACGAGGCCGGTTCAGCGCTTGCGCGCCGCTTTGATTTCTTGCCCCAACTCGATCACCGCCATGGCGTAGTAGCTGCTCCAGTTGTAGCGGGTGATGGCGTAAAAGTTTTCTGTACCGGCCACGTAGCTGGGTGTGTCGCCCCCATTTTGCAATTCAATCAAGGCCAAGGGACCGGGGTGTTCCAGCGCAGCGCCCTCCAGCAGGGCTCCTTTGGCCGTGAAACTGTTGACACTGAAGGTGGGCAAAATATCGGGGGCCATCAAGGCCTCCATGTCCAGACGGGTTGCGTCCAATTGAACGGGGTAATGCGTGGGCATACCGGTTTGCCAATGGAAGGCTTTGAAGTAATTCGCCACGGAGCCAATCACATCGGCCGGACTGTTGTACAGGTCAATGCGGTTATCGCCATCAAAGTCCACTGCAAATTGGGCCCAACTGCCGGGCATGAATTGAGGCCACCCCATGGCACCCGCGTAACTGCCTTTCATGGCCAACGGATCCCAGCGATGGCGTTGGGCCAACAATAAAAATTGCGCCAACTCCCCAGAAAAATACGTTTGCCTTTCGGCCGCTCTCGGATGCTGCGCCGGAAAATCAAACGCCAGTGTGGCCAATGCATCGATCACCTTGAAATTGCCGGTGTTTCGTCCATACAAGGTTTCGACACCGATGATGCCCACGATGAGTTCAGCCGGTACGCCATAGGTTTGTTCGGCACGTGCGAGCGTGGTCTCGTGCAATTGCCAAAAGCGCAGTCCTGCCTGGATGCGAATCGGTTCTACAAAACGGCTGCGGTAAGCGCGCCAATTTTTGGCGCTGGGTGTCGCAGGCGGCAACACGTACTGGGTGATGGCTGGAATTTTGCGCGCCTGTCCGACGTTGCTGCGGACCCATTGGCGGTCAATTTGATGGCGCTGTGCAAAAGCATCCGACCAATCCATGGCTGAAGCGCTGGTGCTGTAAGCCTGTGCAGCAAGGGGCTGTGGGACTGATTTGGTTTTGGATTTTTGATTTGTCTTTGTGACTTTTTTGACACTCGAATGCGCAGCGGCTTTGGTGTGCCAAGTGTGTTGGGGCGCTGCCCAAGACAGGGTGCAGAAAAAGCAAAACATGAGCAGGCACGCCTGGAGGGAATGCTGCTTGAGCCGGAGTGTAGATAACAAATTCACGAGTCGAATTCCGTCTTTTGCGGGTTGATGAAACTGGATGACCGAGGCTGAGCAGTGTAATGTCCAGGATGCGCTTGGATGCCTTGAAGCTGCGCACAACCCAACGCTTGGCGGACAGGCTGATCTCCATGCGTGCGGACTGCGTGATAAGCTGAACAGGCTTTGCGGGCGCTTGTGCTCTGCTGAGTGACTCTACCAAGAACAAAGACATGGGCGCCACAGGTTACTTCATCCACCGCGATTTCTGGAAACATGAGATGGGCGCAGGCCATCCAGAAGGTCCTGCGCGTTTGGATGCCATTGAAGACCGATTATTGGTGACGGGCTTGGACCATGCTCTGCAACGGCGCGAGCCCAGCCAGGCCTCACTGTCGGATATTGAGTTGGCGCACAGCCGAAAGTATGTGGCTTCGCTCAGGGGCTTGAGCGAAGCCTTGCGCGAGGACATGCAAGCCGGTGGCCCAACGCACAGTGCACTGGACCCGGACACAGCCATCAACACGCACACATGGGACGCTGCATTGCGTGCAGCGGGCGCCGCCTTGGAGGCGACCGATGCGGTGATTTCTGGCGAACTTGAGAATGCTTTTTGCGCGGTTCGCCCGCCGGGCCACCATGCTTGCCGCGAAAAAGCCATGGGCTTTTGTTTTTTCAACAACGTGGCGATTGCAGCCAAATATGCGGTGGAGCGCCACGGACTTCAGCGGATTGCGATTGTGGACTTTGATGTGCATCATGGCAATGGCACTGAAAATATTGTGGCGGGTGACGAGCGCATTTTGATGGTCAGCTTTTTTCAGCATCCGTTCTATCCCGAAGGAGGTGCGCAGTCTGATGCCGCCAATTTGGTCAACGTCCCGGTTCCGGCTTACACCAAAGGCATGGATGTGCGCGAATTGATTGAACTCATGTGGATCCCCCGGCTTCAGGCCCATCGGCCTGAGATGATTTTCATCAGTGCCGGTTTCGATGCGCACCGCGAAGATGACTTGGGACAGATGGGCTTGGTGGAGCAGGATTTCGCTTGGATCACCCAGCGTATCAAAGACATTGCCTTGCAATACAGCCAAGGCCGGATCGTCAGTTGCCTGGAGGGGGGCTACAACCTGAGCGCTTTGGCCCGCAGTGTTGAAGCGCATTTGCGGGTGTTGGCGGACGTTTAGTTTTTCGATTCTCGGCCACAATGGCGGCATGAACATGGACATCATTTCTTCTCCCGATGCGGCTGTGCTGCACCATCGCGACGCAAGGGGTGTGCACACCTTGACGCTCAACGCCCCCACTGCTTTCAACGCATTGAGTGAAGCCGTCTTGACGGCTTTGCAAGAGGCGCTGGAGCGAATCGCCCAAGACGACCATGGACGGGTGGTGGTTTTGGCAGCTGCAGGCAAAGCATTTTGTGCCGGCCACAATTTGAAAGAAATGCGCGCTCAACCCGACTTGGCTTATTACCAGCAGTTGTTTGCACAGTGCACCCGCGTGATGCTGGCGCTGCACAATTTACCGGTGCCGGTGATTGCACGGGTGCAAGGCATTGCAACGGCAGCAGGTTGTCAGTTGGTGGCACAGTGTGATTTGGCCGTTGCCTCAGACTCGGCACTCTTTGGTGTCAATGGCATTGATGTAGGCTTGTTTTGTGCAACGCCCAGCGTGCCCTTGTCTCGCAACATCGGCGCCAAACAGGCCATGGAAATGCTGCTGACCGGTGATTTTCTGACTGCCGCGCAGGCACAGGCACAAGGCCTGGTCAATCGGGTTGCGGTTGACGCAGAACTGGATGCGCAAGTAGAGGCCTTGGTTGCCGCCGTGCTGAGCAAGCCGCGAGAAGCTGTGCGCATGGGCAAGGCTCTGTTTTACAAACAGCGCGAGATGGGCCTCGAAGCCGCTTACCAGTTGGCAGGTCAAACCATGGCTTGCAACATGGTCCATCCTGTTGCGCAAGAAGGTGTGTTGGCTTTCATTGAAAAGAGGGTGCCTCTGTGGCCCTGAACCATGCACTTATTCAGCTGGACACCCCCATGTCTTGGTTGCATGGGCTGACGCTGGCGCAGGCGAGTTTGGAATTGGCCGTGATGGCTGGCTGTGTGATGGCCGCTTGGCTTTTGGCATGGACGGTGCGCCGAGCGACCAACCCACTGGAGCTCACCATTTTGCTGGGCAAGCGATTGATGGATGGGGTTCTCTTTCCACTGGCCTTGATGGTTTTTTCTTTTGCGGCCAGCGCTGAGGTGCAGCAAGGGTCGACTGTGACGCTGATGAAAATTTGGCTGCCCGTCTGTGTTTCTTTGGCTGCGATTCGTTTGGGTGTCAAGGTGCTGCAGGTGACCTTTAAACAATCCGAATGGGTCAGGCCAATTGAGCGGACATTGTCGTGGGTGGCATGGGCCGCAGCGGTTTTGTGGATCACGGGCTTGCTGCCCTTGCTGCTGGAGGCGCTGGATCAAATTCATTGGAAAGTGGGTGGCTCGCTGTTGTCGGTCCGCACCTTGATCGAAGGCGGCTTGACGGCAACTGTGGTGTTGATTTTGACTTTGTGGCTGTCATCGGCCCTTGAGGAGCGCATATTAAAAAATGCCACAGGCAGCGATTTGTCGCTGCGCAAAGCCATGAGCAATGCGGCCACGGCACTGCTTTTGTTTATAGGCGTTTTGATGGCCTTGTCTTCTGCGGGCATCGATTTGACGGCCTTGTCGGTGATGGGGGGTGCACTCGGCGTGGGGATAGGCTTGGGCTTGCAAAAACTGGCCGCCAACTATGTGAGTGGTTTTGTGATTCTCACCGAACGCAGTTTGCGGATTGGGGACAATGTTCGCGTCGATGATTTTGAAGGTCGCATCACCGACATCAAGGCACGTTACACCGTGATTCGTTCGGTGACGGGCCGGGAGTCTATTGTCCCTAACGAAATGCTGATCACCAACCGGGTCGAAAACCTGACCTTGGCGGACAGCAAAGTCTGGCAGTCGATCAAGGTGTCTGTCGGTTACGACAGCGATGTGTCGCAAGTCATGGCATTGCTGCTGGCGGCTTGTGACGAGCAAGCGAGTGTCTTGCAAGAGCCACTGCCGACGGTGGCTTTGTCCGCTTTTGGCCCCGACGGGCTGGACTTCACATTAGGCTACTGGTTGCATGAAGAAGAAGACAGCCTCCTGAATGTGAAGTCACTGATACACATCGGTATTTTGCAACGCCTGCGGGCCAATGGCATTGACATTCCTTACCCGCAGCGCGTGGTGCGCATGGTGCCTTAATCCATCAAGGATGGCAGCCACAGACTCAGTGCAGGAAACGCCAACAGGATCGCCAAGGTGATGACCAGCACCAGCACCAGCGGCCAGACGCCGCGAAAGATGGTGCCCAAGCCCACTTTGGGCAGCAGCGTGTTGAGGACAAACAGGTTCATGCCCACGGGGGGTGAGATCAAGCCGATTTGAATCACCATCACGATCAGCACGCCGAACCAAACCGGGTCAAAACCCAGTTGAACCACAATAGGAAAGAAGAGCGGTATGGTCAGCAAGACCATGGTTAACTCTTCCATCACCGTGCCCAAAATCACATAGATCACCATCATGGCCCCGACGACCATGATGGGCGACAGACCTAAATGGGTGATCCATTCCTTGAGATCCCCCGGCATGGTGGTGAAGTTCACAAAGTTGGCAAACACCGTGGCGGCGATCAGCAAGGTGAACAGCATGGCGGTGGTGCGCGCAGACTCCACCAAAATCTCGTACAAAGATTTCCAGCTCAGCGCGCCACGGGCCCAGGCAAACAGGAATGCACCCGAAGCGCCCATGCCCGCGCCTTCGGTGGCGGTAAAGACACCGCCGTAGATACCGCCCAGCACAATAAAAACCAAGAGCAGAACCCCCCAGATGCCGCGCAAGGCCTGCCAGCGTTGCGTCCAAGTGAACTTGTCGCCCGCTGGCGCATGTTCGGGGTTTTGCCGGGTCATCAAGACCACGGCGCCCATCATCAAAATGGCTGTCAGGATGCCGGGAATCACGCCGGCTGCAAACAGCTTGCCAATGTGTGTTTCGGTCACGATGCCGTAAATCACCATGATGGTCGAAGGCGGGATCATGATGCCCAGGGTGCCGCCAGCCGCAATCACACCTGTCGAAAGCGCATCGCTGTAGCCGAGCTTTTTCATGGAGGGGTAAGCCACTTTGCTCATGGTGGCGGCGGTGGCGATGGACGAGCCGCAAATTGCACCGAAGCCTGCACACGCGGCAATCGTGGCATGGGCCAAGCCGCCGCGGCGGTGGCCAATGAAAGTGTAGGCGGCGTGGAACAACTCATGCGCCAATCCAGCACGCGCCACGAAGTTGCCCATCAGGATGAACAAAGGAATGACCGACAAGGTGTAAGCAAAGCCGGTTTCATGCACCACCTGAGCGCTGCTGGCCAGTGCGGGCAGCCATCCGCGGGTCAGGCCAATGCCCACAATGCCCACCATGCCCATCGAAAAAGCCAAGGGCACGCGCAGCAAGGCCAGACCGAAGATGGCCGCAAATCCAAGTAAAGCTTCAATCACAAAACACCGCCTTCAGATTCTGCATTGTTCAAGGGGTTACGCATGAAGGACAGGTGAATCAAACCTGTGAATGCGCAAAGCAGGCCCATGCCGTAAATGAAAGGGGCTTTCAAGATTTTCAGTTGCGCCGTGGTTTCACCGGAGGCCAAAAAATCATTGCCGGTTTGCCACATCAGCCAACCCAAGCCGATCAAGGCAGCGCCGCACAGCAGATGCACCAAGCGGCGTTGAATTTTTTGCACCTCATGGGGTAAAAAGCCATCCAGCGAATCGAACACCACATGCTCGCCCCGTTCAGACACCAAAGGCAAAGCGCCAAAAATCACCACCACCATGAGCAGTTCTGTCATTTCAAGCGAGCCGGCGATGGAGTGGTCGAGCAATTTACGTCCCCCCACATCCAGAAAGGTAAGCAGCATGATGGCGAACAGGGCCGAGCCTGCCAACAATCCAGAGGCTGTTTCAAGCAATTTTTTCAATGTAAATCCTCAAGTTAAAAAAAAAGCACCCGCCAATCGCAGCCAGATGCAGCCCGTCGATTACTTCTCGAGCTTGGCTATTTCGGCGCGGAATTCGGCCAGCACTTTGGCCGGGTTCTTCAGGCCTTTGGCTTCAGAGGCCTTGATCCAAGTCTGCTCCAAGGGGGCTGTTTTGGTTTTCACATCGGCTACGAATTGGGTGTCTGCCTTGGTGACCAAGACATTGTTGGCCTGCATCAAAGCAAAGGCGCGGCGGTCCACTTTGTCCCAACCGCGGCCGAAGATGCGCGCTGCAGTTTCGCCAGAGATGGCATCCACGGCTTTTTGGTCTTCAGCGGACAACTTGTCGTATTTGGCTTGGTTCATCATGAAGACAAAACTGGTGTTGTACAGGCCGCCTGGAAAGGTGGTGGCATGCTTGATGAGCTTGTCAATCTTGAAAGACTCGGTGGACTCGGCAGGAAACAAGGTGCCATCCATCACGCCGCTCGACAGCAACTCATAAGAGTCGGGTGCGGGTTTGAGTGTCACGTTCATGTTCAGGAGTTTGGACATGTCGTTGACCATGCCGCCACCCACGCGGAATTTCAGGCCCGTTAGATCGTCGACTTTGGCAATGGCTCGCTTGGTGTTGAACACAATGCCCGGGCCATGCGAGAACAAAGTCAGCACTTTGACGCCTTGGTGTTCAGCGGCAAACTCCGGGTATTTGCTGCTGATTCGGCTCAAGGCCACGGAGATGGTTTCTGCGCTGTTGCCCAAAAACGGCAATTCTGTCATTTGGGCGTAGACAAAGCGGCCAGGGGTGTAACCGTGGACCGTGTAGGACAGATCGGCCAAGCCGTTTTTCACGGCGTCGTAGGTGCCGGGGGCCGGGGTGACACCGCGCGGCAAGATATTGCATTTGACACGGCCCTTGGTGTTGGTCTCGATCAGGTCGCACCATTCTTTTTGGGCCAGGCTGGCGGTATGGGTGGGCGGCAGCCAGCTCGAGACCGTCAGCACAGTTTGGGCTTGCACGGCTGTGGCCGTGAACACAAAGGCTGCTGAACAGCAGGCCAATGATGTGAGTGTTTTTTTCATGGGGAAACTCCAAAAAAGTGGGGATGTAAAAAAAGCATGCCGCCCGACAGGTAAAGGGCTTAGGCTGATGCTAATCGCAATTAACCGACCAATCGGTCGGTGAATTCCCTAGGTTTCCTCGTTCACAATGGAGCGGCACGCAAAAAGCTTGGTGTAAAATTTAGAACGACCGTGCTTTTTTGTCGGATCTGCGCGATCTGACGGGGATTTTGAGGCACAATTTGACGTTTACGTCAACGTCAACTGCGTCTGAGGCCCCTGGAGCCTCAAATCCTTTTGAAATTCAATCAACGGAGATGTGTGTATGAAAATTCTGGTTCCCGTCAAGCGGGTGGTGGACTACAACGTGAAAGTCCGCGTGAAATCTGACGGTACGGGCGTGGACATCGCCAACGTCAAAATGAGCATGAACCCCTTTGATGAGATTGCGATCGAAGAGGCGGTTCGCTTGAGGGAAAAGGGCGTGGCGAGCGAAGTCATTGCGGTGTCTTGTGGCGTGACGCAATGCCAGGAAACCCTGCGCACCGCCATGGCCATTGGTGCGGACCGCGGCATTTTGGTTGAAACCCCTGCCGATGTGGACCTGCAGCCTTTGGCGGTTGCCAAGTTGCTCAAAGCCTTGATCGACAAGGAGCAACCGGGTTTGATTATTTTGGGCAAACAAGCCATCGACGACGATTGCAACCAAACTGGTCAGATGCTGGCGGCTTTGGCCGACCTGCCGCAAGCAACCTACGCATCCAAAATCGAAGTGGCCGATGGCCATGCTTTGGTGACCCGCGAAATCGATGGTGGCCTTGAAATCCTGTCGGTGTCGCTGCCAGCGGTTGTGACCACCGACTTGCGTTTGAATGAGCCACGTTATGTGACGCTGCCGAACATCATGAAGGCCAAGAAAAAACAGCTGGATACTTTCAAGCCTGAAGACCTGGGTGTGGACATTACCCCCCGCATCAAGACCCTGAAAGTGTCGGAGCCTGCCAAGCGCAGTGCGGGCATCAAGGTGCCAGATGTCGCCGCTTTGGTGGATAAATTGAAAAACGTTGCAAAGGTAATTTGACCATGACCGCATTAGTGATTGCAGAACACGACAACGCTTCGATCAAAGTCGCGACATTGAATACGGTGACCGCTGCCGCTGCGTGCGGTGGTGATGTGCACGTTCTTGTTGCTGGCCACCATGCGGCTGCCGCTGCGGCTGCGGCGGCGCAAATCGCTGGCGTTTCCAAAGTGATTCATGTGGACAGCGAGACCTTGGCCCATGCTTTGGCCGAAAACCTGGCGGCTGAAGTGTTGGCCATTGCTGCCCATTACAGCCACATCCTGTTCCCCGCTACAGCGGCCGGCAAAAACGTGGCCCCGCGTGTGGCCGCTAAATTGGATGTGGCCCAAATCAGCGACATCACCCAAGTGGCCTCGCCAGACACTTTCGAGCGGCCCATTTATGCTGGCAACGCCATGGCCACTGTCCAGTCCTCTGACAGCACCAAAGTCATCACAGTGCGAACCACGGGTTTTGATGCGGCCGCTTCAAGCGGCGGCGCAGCAGCGGTAGAGACACCAGTGGCCCAAACCGACAGCGGCAAGAGCAGCTTCAAGGGCTGCGAAATTGCCAAGAACGACCGCCCCGAGTTGACCGCGGCCAAGATCATTGTCTCTGGCGGGCGCGCTTTGGGCAGCTCTGAAAAGTTCAATGAAGTCATGACGCCGCTGGCCGATAAGCTCGGTGCAGCGATTGGGGCCAGCCGCGCTGCGGTGGATGCTGGTTATGCCGCAAACGACTTGCAAGTGGGTCAGACGGGCAAGATTGTGGCCCCCCAGTTGTATATCGCTTGTGGTATTTCGGGTGCCATCCAGCATTTGGCCGGCATGAAGGATTCCAAGGTCATCGTGGCGATCAACAAGGACCCTGAGGCACCGATTTTCAGCGTTGCGGATTTCGGTTTGGAAGCGGACTTGTTTACCGCAGTGCCTGAGTTGGTTCGTTCGCTTTAAAGACTGTGGCCGCCAGCCCTTTACTCACTTGACTGCTGTTGAAATTCAAAGAGACACACCATGAGCTACATCGCCCCGCTTAAAGACATGCTCTTTAACATCGAGCATCTGGCGCGCATCGAACAGATTGCACAGATTCCCGGTTTCGAAGATGCGGGTCTGGAGACCGCGCAGGCGGTGCTGCAAGAGTCTGCCAAACTCAACCAAGATGTGCTGTCTCCTTTGAACTGGGAAGGCGACAAAAACCCGTCCTTCCACAACGGCAGCGGCGTGACCACCACGCCAGGCTTCACGGCCGCCTACAAAAAATACGCCGAGGGCGGCTGGCAAGGGCTGCAGCACCCGGTTGAATATGGCGGTCAAGGTTTGCCCAAAACGATTGGCGCAGCCTGCGGCGAAATGCTCAATTCAGCCAACATGGCTTTTGCACTGTGCCCCTTGTTGACTGACGGGGCGATTGAGGCCCTCTTGACTGCGGGCTCGCAAGAGCTCAAAGCCACCTACTTGCAAAAGCTGGTGTCTGGTGAATGGACTGGCACCATGAACCTGACCGAGCCTCAAGCTGGCTCGGATTTGGCGGCAGTACGAACCCGCGCTGAGTCGCAGCCCGATGGCACGTTCAAGATTTTTGGGACCAAAATCTACATCACCTATGGCGAGCATGACATGGCCGACAACATCGTCCATTTGGTGCTGGCCCGCGTGCAAGGGGCGCCCGAAGGTGTCAAGGGCATCAGCCTGTTTGTGGTGCCTAAGTTCATGGTCAAGGCCGATGGCACCTTAGGTGAGCGCAACGATGTGCATTGTGTGAGCATCGAGCACAAGATGGGCATCAAGGCCAGCCCGACCGCCGTGCTTCAGTATGGTGATCACGCCGGTGCTGTCGGCTTTTTGGTCGGTCAAGAAAACCGAGGCCTTGAATACATGTTCATCATGATGAACGCTGCCCGTTATGCGGTGGGCGTTCAAGGCATTGCGATTGCGCAGCGCGCTTATCAAAAAGCCGTTGAATACGCCAAAGACCGTGTACAGGGACGCCCCGTGGATGGCAGCTTGCCTGGTGCGGGCGCGATCATTCACCACCCTGATGTGCGCCGCATGTTGATGACCATGCGCGCTTACACCGAAGGCTGCCGCGCCATGGCGTCCACAGCCGCTGCCGCATACGATGCCTCGCATCACCATCCCGATGCGGAGGTTCGCCAACAGAACCAGGCTTTTTATGAGTTCATGGTGCCACTGGTCAAAGGTTTCAGCACCGAGATGAGCCTTGAAGTCACCAGCCTGGGCGTGCAAGTGCACGGTGGCATGGGTTTCATCGAAGAAACCGGTGCAGCCCAGTACTACCGCGATGCCAAGATTTTGACCATCTACGAAGGCACGACCGCCATCCAAGCCAACGACCTGGTGGGTCGCAAAACGGCACGCGACGGGGGGCAAACTGCCAAAGCTTTGGCAGCGCAGGTGGCGCAAACCGAAGCGGAACTGGCCTCATCGGCCAGCCCAGACGCCCAAGTGATGGCTCAGCGCTTAAGGGCTGCACGCGAAGCATTCATTGATGTGGTGGATTTTGTCGCTGGCAACACCAAAGCCCATCCGAACGAGGTGTTCGCAGGCAGCGTGCCCTACCTCATGTTGGCTGGTAACTTGATGGCTGGTTGGCAATTGGGCCGCGCCTTGTTGGTGGCCTTGACACCCCAAGCGCAGGCACAAGATGCGGCTTTCATGGCGGCCAAGGTCACAACCGCGCGGTTTTATGCCGACCACATTTTGTCCAAGGCACCCGGCATCCGAGACAGCATCGTGCAGGGCGCTGGCAGCGTCAACGCAATGGCCTTGGAAGCCTTTTAACGCTTCACTTTCCATCGGGCTTGTCGCTTGACTGACAGGTCCTTGCAGGGGCTTGCTTTGACAATGCCCCCTTTATTCGGGAGACTTCATGTCCACATTGCCTTCGGTCCTGGCCCATCTGCCTTTCCCCGCCATCGCGTCACCCCTGTTCATCATCAGCAACCCCAAGTTGGTGATCGAGCAGTGCAAGGCCGGTATCGTGGGTTCTATGCCTGCCCTCAACGCGCGACCTGCAGAGCAGCTTGAAGCGTGGTTGATCGAAATCACTGAAACACTGGCCGCATACAACAAGGCCCATCCCGACAGGCCGGCTGCACCCTTTGCGATCAACCAGATCGTGCACAAAAGCAACGACCGCCTTGAACACGACATGGCGATGTGCGTCAAGTACAAGGTGCCGATCATCATCACATCCTTGGGTGCCCGCGAAGAGATCAACGAGGCTGCCCACAGTTATGGGGGGGTGGTGTTGCATGACATCATCAACAACAAGCACGCACACAAAGCCATTGAGAAAGGCGCTGACGGCCTGATTGCCGTGGCTGCTGGCGCAGGGGGCCATGCAGGCGTCAAAAGTCCTTTTGCCTTGATTCAGGAAATCCGGCAATGGTTTGACGGCCCCGTAGCCCTGTCAGGTTCTATTGCCACGGGAGATGCCATTTTGGCAGCCCAAGCCATGGGCGCTGACTTTGCCTACATCGGTTCAGCTTTCATTGCCACGCTGGAAGCTCGCGCCGCTGAAGAATACAAAAACGCCATCGTCCAGAGCAATTCTGACGATATTGTGTACAGCAATCTTTTCACGGGTGTGCACGGCAACTACCTGGCGCCGTCGATTCGGGCGGCAGGATTGGACCCTGACAACCTGCCTGTGTCTGATCCTTCCAAGATGAATTTTGGTGGTGATGCCAAAAAAGCCTGGAAAGATATTTGGGGATGTGGTCAAGGCATTGGTGCGATCACTGCCGTGCTCAGCACGGCCGAGTTGGTCGCCAAATTGAGGAGCGAATATGCCGCAGCCAGGGCTCGATTGGCGCTTTAAGCCCTCTGAGGCGGGCCGTTGGTTTGTTCTGGACCTGTTGAAGGCTACCGGCTGCCTCGTCATCGTCTTGCATCACCTGTCGGTTTACAGCCCCATGTTCGATCGCGTGATGTTGTTGGCCCCGATGCAATGGTCTGCACTGTATAACCACGGCCAACTGGCTGTTCAGGCTTTTTTGGTGGTGGGCGGTTATTTGACGGCGAGTCAATTTTTGCGGGCACTGCCTGCACATTTGCAGGGCTTGCCAGCGCATTTTTCTGTCTTCAAATTGCTGTGGAAAAGGTTTTTACGCTTAGAGATTCCTTTGATGGCGGCGCTGACTTTGACCGTCTGTGTCACGGCCATGGTCCGACCGTGGTTCCCCCACTCTTCTTTGTCAGCCATTCCGACTTTGTGGAGCCTGGCCGCACACCTTTTGATGCTGCAAGACCTGGTAGGTATGCAAGCATTGTCTGCAGGTATTTGGTATGTGGCCATTGATTTTCAGTTGTATGCAATGGTTTTGTTGACAGTGTGGATCGCAGCGAAATTGCACCTGTGGCAACCCCGTATCAACCTTCGGGGGGTCATGGTTTTACTCTGGCTGATTTTGACGGCCTTGTCCTTGGACTGGTGGAACCGGCAGCGCAATATGGATGTCCAAGGCTTGTATTTCTTTGGCTCCTACGGCTTGGGCATGTTGGCTTACCGCGTGCGCTTGAGCCGACTTACAGCCAAAGGTTGGTTGGTCATTTTCTTGTTGGGTTTGATGGCGCTGTGGCTAGAGCCTCGTTTGCGGATGGGCTTGGCATGGGGTATGGCGTTGATGTTGGCCATCTGGCCTGAGCGCGATCAAGCGAAGGTCGATCCCCCTTGGCTGTTGTTTGGCAGGCATGTTTTTTCGGCCATCGCGCAGCGGTCTTACTCTTTGTTTTTGTCGCATTTCGCCATCAGTCTGGTGGTTTCAGCGGTCTGGTTCAATGCCGGCTGGCAGGGCCCTTGGATCAACTTGATGGGTCTGCTCTTGTCTGTTGCGTTGTCCCTTGTCGCGGGCTCGCTGATGTACCGATGGGTTGAAAGTCAATCGGCGACTTGGCGCCATCTCTTGGCTTGGCAGATGGCGTTTGTCTTGAGCGGTCTGGCGACCATCGCTTTGTCTTGAGCTTCAACCGGCCTGAACTTTTTGGCCGATATAAGCCAAGGCTTGCTCGACCTGGTCGATCAATATGAGGCACAAGTCGCCGGGCTCAAGAGCGTCCATGGCGTTGTCGATGGCATTGAATTCACCTCGGACTTCTTCAATGACTTGGGTACGCTGCGCCCCTTCCAAGCCCTCGCGCAACAGCTTCAAAACCTCGCCATCTTCGCGCCCACGTTGACAGGCATCTTGGTAAAGAATGACGGTGTCAAATGCCTGACCCAAAATACAGGTTTGGTCCCTGATGTCTTGATCACGCCGATCACCCGCACCACTGATGACGACGCTGCGCTTGGCTGCCGGCATGTTGTCGACTGCGTTGACCAAGGCTTGAATGGCGTCGGGGTTGTGACCGTAGTCGGCAATGACTGTGGCGCCCCGGTATTCAAATACATTGAACCGTCCGGGCACACCTTGCACATCGCTGATGAAGGTGGCCAAGCCTTGGCTGATGTTCTCCCAGGGCACATTGATGGCCCAGGCAGCCGCGACAGAAGCCATGACATTTTCAACCTGAAAGCCAATTTGACCTTGGCGAGTCAGTGGGACTTGGGCCAGGGGCACACGGTATGTTTTTTTGGCTTCTTGAGCCACGATGTGGTTGTCTTCAACAAACACCACGCGTTTGCCCTGGGCGCGGTGCGTTGCCAAGACCGGGTGTTGAGGGTCTTGGGCAAAAAAGGTCACCTTGCCAGGGCAGTGTTTGGCCATGGCTGCAACACTGGGGTCTGTGGCATTGAGCACGGCCATGCCATCGATGGCCACATTCAGCACCACCACCCGTTTGAGAACGGTCAGATCTTCCAAGGTGGTGATGTAATTCAAGCCCAAATGGTCACCAGACCCTATGTTGGTCACGATGGCCACTTGGCAGCGATCAAAGGCCAAGCCCTCTCGCAGCATGCCCCCTCTGGCGGTTTCAAAAACAGCCGCATCCACATCCGGGTGCATCAGCACATTGCGAGCACTGCGGGGGCCGCTGCAATCGCCGTCGTCTATTTGGCGTCCATTCACATAGACGCCGTCCGTGTTGGTCATCCCCACCCGAAGGCCTTGGCTCTTGAGCAGATGCGCCGTCAGGCGCACGGTGGTGGTTTTGCCGTTGGTGCCGGTGACAGCAATCACCGGGATTCGGCCATCATCACCAGGTGCGAACATGCTTTCGATGATTGCCTTGCCGACGTTGCGGCCTTTACCGAACGAGGGGCTGATGTGCATGCGCAGACCGGGCGCAGCATTGACTTCAACAATGCCGCCTTGCTGCTCCTCCAGGGGCCTGAGCAGCGTTTCGGAAACCACATCGACGCCACAAATGTCGACCCCCACCATGCGTGCTGCTGCCACCGCGCGCGCAGCGACATCGGGGTGAACGTCATCGGTCACGTCAGTGGCCGTACCGCCGGTAGACAAATTGGCATTGTTGCGCAAAATGACGCGTCGGCCTTTTTCGGGAACCGATTCCGGTTGGAGCTCTTGTTGGGCCAAGCGTGCAATGGCAATGCCGTCAAATCTGATTTTGGTCAGCGAGGTGGAATGCCCGTCGCCTCGGCGAGGGTCGGCGTTGACCAGGTTCACCAACTCCTGAACCGTATGGACGCCGTCACCCACGACCAAGGGGGGTTCTCGCCGAGCCGCAGCGATAAGTTTGTTGCCCACCACGAGTAAGCGGTAATCCTGACCCGGCAAGAAACTCTCGACCAGGACTTCCCCGTAGGAGGCGGCAGTTTCATAAGCGAGCTCAAAATGATCGCGCGAAACAATGTTCACCGTCACACCTTTGCCCTGATTGCCATCTTGAGGCTTGACAACCACGGGCAGGCCAATTTCTTGGGCAATGGCCCAGGCTTGCCCCAAGTTTTGCGCGGGTTTGCCCACCGGGACAGGGACGCCAGCAGCCCTGAGCAAAGATTTGGTCAGGTCCTTGTCTTGGGCAATCGACTCGGCGATGGCACTCGTACTGTCGGTCTCAGCGGCCTGAATACGCCGCTGCATGGAGCCCCATCCAAACTGCACCAGACTGCCGTCTGTCAGGCGACGATAAGGAATGCCACGCACGACCGCAGCGTCCACAATCGAGCCCGTTGAAGGACCGAGTCGCACATCTTCGTCAAGATCACTCAATTGCACCAAGGCGGCAGCCAAATCAAAAGAGGCCCCCGCTTTGGCTGCCGTGCAAAGTTGCATGGCCAATTCGAGTGCCAGGCGGCCAACAGCCTCTTCGGTGTACTGAACTACAACTTGATAAACACCCGGCTCTTGGGTGGCGGTCGTGCGACTGAAGGTCACTGGGCATCCCGCTTGCGCTTGCAAGCCCAGTGTTATTTTCTCGAGGGCATGCGCCATGCTGGCTTGTTGCCCGGGGCGGGCACCTTCAATGAAAGCCAAAGCCGGAAAAATGCGGCGCAGTTGTTTTTCAAAAGGACTGCCGGGCACGATGTCGCAGTCTGGCGTCATGCATTTGACGATGACTTCCATGCTGGTGTGGCGGCTCCACAAATTGGGCCCGCGAAGTGCACGAATTCTGGAGACTTCCATGAGCCGGTGTTCCTGTCAGTGGGGGCAAAGTGTCAGTGGGTGGTGGGACTTTGCCCAAAGCTTTTGACGCCGGCGCGAATCAGATCTTTGGAAATGTCCAAAGCCCAGGCTGCGCTGGCCGCTGCCAGCAAATCGTTGCGAGACAACTGATGAATCTTGATGATCTTGCTCGTGGTGTTGGCCGCCAAGCTGAACAGCTCGGTTTCGTGATGGCCTTGCGCCCAAATGACCTGGTTGGCTCTGGCGAAAACCACTTTGCCGTTTTTTGCACGGTGTGCTTGCAACGTGGGATTCGCTTCGTTTTGGGCGTAGAAAATAACTTCACCATCGCAGTAACTGGCCAAAGCAGCGACTTGCTCGTCTTGCGCATTCAGCACAGCCACCCCGTTGGGCAACACAACGTCGATTTGTGTTCGCACAAAACCCGGCATTTGCGCATCGTTGTGAACCCACAAATCTTGCAGTCCTTCGGCTTTGGGCATGCTGGTGACCACACCGATTTGGCAGCGGTCATAAGGCAGGCCTTCGGTCAGCAAATGGCGGGCTGTGGTTTCAAAAACGGCAGCCTGTACCGCGCGGTTGATGAGCAGGCGTTGTGCCGTTTCCCAATCCATGGCGCTGTTTTTTTGCAAACGGCGGTTGCCTAAAAACAAACCGCAGGCGCAGGCCAAGCCCGTTTCCAGGCCTTTGAGGTGCAGCAACCAAGCGATCAATTTGGCGGGACCGGTGGTGTCGCCACTGCCCATCAGGCCGATCACCGGAATGCGGCCGGCTTCATCCGTACGGAACAAATGCCGTGCGATGGCCTCACCCACGGGCCGGGCTTTGCCTGAGGCTGGTTTCAGGTGCATGAGCAGACCTGGGCCAGCATTGACTTCGACAATGGCGCCGCCTTGGGCCTTGAGAGGTTTTGAAATATCTTGCACCACCAAGTCGACGCCAGCAATGTCCAGGCCCACAACGCGTGCGGCCAAAGCCACTTGCTCGGCCACATCGGGATGCACCAAATCCGTCACGTCCATGGCCATGTTGCCGGTCCGCATGACCAACACCTGTTGGCCGATGGCAGGAACGCTCATGCGTGACAAACCTTGCCGTTGCAACTCCAGCACAGCTGTCGGGTGATCGTCCAAACGCACCGTGTCCAAGGGAAAATCTTCTGCTTCACCGCGACGCGGGTCTGAATTGATTTGCAGCGCGATCAATTGCTCGATGGTCGAAACGCCATTACCGATCACATGGGCTTGTTCGCCTTTGTTGGCCGCGACCACGCGGCCGCCGACGACCAGCAAGCGGTGCTCGTCGCCCAAAATATGCCGCTCCACCAGGACTTCGCTGCCCTCGGCCAGAGCCAATGCATAAGCCGATTCGATTTCAGCTTGGGTTGACAGTTCAAGCGACACCCCCCGCGCATGGTTGCCATCGGTGGGTTTGACGCACACGGGCAAGCCAATGTCTTGGGCGGCTTCCCAGGCCTGCGCTGGCGACTTGACAATCTGGCCTTGTGGGACTGGAACGCCACAGGTGGCCAACAGGGTTTTGGTCAGGTCCTTGTCTTTGGAGATGCCTTCGGCGATGGCGCTGGTCTGATCGGTTTCAGCCGTCCAGATGCGGCGTTGGCTGGCACCTTGGCCCAATTGCACCAAATTGCCGTCGTTCAGGCGAATATGCGGAATGTTCAATTCGGCCGCCGCATCCACAATACAGGCGGTGCTCGGCCCCATGCACAAAGAGTCAACCATCTGGGTCAAGTCAGCGATGGCGCTGCCCACGTCAAACGGCTGGTTGGCAATGGCTGCCAAAACCAGGTCACGGCCATAAGAGAGTGCTTTTTGACTCACTTCGGGGTGGCGCGTGCGGATCACGACTTTGTAAATCCCCCTTGGACCTGCTTCACGCGCTTTGCCAAAGCCTGTTTGCATGCCGGCGCGGCTTTGCAATTCGAGGGCCACGTGCTCCAGAATGTGACCAGGCCATGTCCCTTCTTCCAGCCGCTGGAGAAAACCGCCTTTTTCGCCCACGCTGCAGCGGTGCTCAGCCAGGCCGGGCAGCCAAGCTGTCAAGCGCTCGACAAAACCGGGCAGGGTGTTGGAGGGGTAATCTTCCAGTGCGCCGATGTCGATCCAGGTTTCCAATACAGGGCGATAAGTCCATATATTGGGGCCGCGCAGGTAGGTTGTGCGCAGGAACTGGATCGAAAATTCGGGTGCGCTATACAATGATCGAACAGAGGTCCGATGGGCGCCCGACTCGGCAATTAAGGCTGATTTAACAAGGTGCATGGGTACAGTCCCGGCCGCTTCTGTTGCTGTTTTTATATGCCGCCATTGCTGACGTGGCTCTTGTTGCAAAATTCCAAATGACACCGACTCACCCTTTGACTGCTTCCATCGCGGGGATACCTGAACCTTGGCGGCCGGTGGTCTCTGAAATTCTTCAATCTCAAGAGAACGTTTCAGCCGCCCTGGAGGTTGACCTGAACAGCGGGTTGAAATTCACTAAAAGCGTAGTTATTTTGACCGACAGGCGTGTTTTAGCCCTCCAAGATGGTGTGACAGCATGCCAATCTTGGCCCTTGGAGCCTGCGCTGAGGTTTGTTTTGACCGATCATGCTGGCGTTGCCAAGCTGGAATTAAGAAATTTGTCATCATTATTGGCGGTTTGGCGTTTCACTTTGGGGCGGCAGCCAGCTGCTTTGCGCTTGGTCGATCAGTTGGCGGTATTCCACAAAGGGCCTGGCGAGTCTGAGCTGGCGGAAGATGTGGTTTCAGGCTTTTGCCCTGTCTGCCATTCGCCACTGAAAGACGAGCTTGAAGACTGTTCCGTGTGTGCCGGTGCCGAGATGGTCCCTCCGTCAACCTGGACTTTGTTCAAACTCTGGCGCTTTGCCAGGCCGTATCAAGGCCAATTGTTGGCCGGTTTTTTACTGACCTTGGCCTCTACGGCGGCTACGTTGGTGCCACCTTATTTAACGATGCCACTCATGGACGAGGTGTTGATTCCTTTTCAAAACGGCCAAAAAATAGAACCGATGACGGTGGCTTGGTATTTGATCGGCTTGTTCGGTTCCGCCTTGCTGGCTTGGGGCTTGGGCTGGATCAAAACCTACATCTTGGCTTTAGCGTCCGAGCGCATCGGTGCCGATTTACGCACCACCACTTACGAGCACCTGCTCAAATTGTCGCTGGAGTATTTTGGCGGTCGACGTACCGGTGATTTGATCGCCCGCATCGGCAGTGAAACCGACCGCATCAACGTGTTTTTGTCCTTGCATCTGCTGGACTTTGCGACCGATGTCTTGATGATCGCGATGACCTCGGTGATTTTGTTCACCATCAACCCCACTTTGGCCATAGTCACCTTGTTGCCTTTGCCCTTCATTGCGTGGTTGATTCATGTGGTTCGCGACCGCTTGCGAACAGGCTTTGAAAAAATTGACCGTGTCTGGTCTGAGGTGACCAACGTTTTGACAGACACGATCCCGGGCATTCGGGTCGTCAAGGCCTTTGCCCAAGAGGACCGAGAGGCGCAGCGCTTTCACGATGCCAATCGGCACAATTTAGCGGTCAACGACCGATTGAACCGCGTCTGGTCTTTGTTCTCGCCGACAGTGACCTTGATGACCGAGGTGGGTTTGTTGGTGGTCTGGGGATTTGGCATTTGGCAGGTCTCCCGCAACGAAATCACCGTGGGCGTTTTGACGGCATTTTTGGCCTACATCGGACGCTTTTACATGCGACTGGATTCCATGAGCCGCATTGTGTCTACCACCCAAAAAGCGGCCTCTGGCGCCAAGCGCATTTTTGAGATTTTGGACCATGTCTCCAGCGTGCCTGAGCCCGTTCATCCAGTGGCCATGCCGCGCGTAGAAGGTCGCATCACTTTGCGTCAAGCAGGCTTTCGGTATGGCAATCGTGCCGTGATTCGCAAGCTCAACTTGCACATCGAGCCCGGCCAAATGATCGGTCTGGTGGGTCACAGCGGCTCGGGCAAAAGTACCTTGGTCAATTTGATGTGCCGCTTTTACGACCTGTCCGACGGTGTGATCGAGCTGGATGGCGTGGACATCCGGCAATTGCGTGTGGCCGATTACCGCCGTCACATTGGCTTGGTGCTGCAAGAGCCGTTTTTGTTCTTCGGCACGATTGCTGACAACATTGCGTATGGCAAGCCCGACGCAAGCCGAGATGAGATCGTGGCTGCTGCCCGCGCCGCCCATGCCCATGAGTTCATCCTGCGCATGCCGCAGGCTTACGATTCGCTGGTCGGCGAGCGAGGGCAGGGTTTGTCTGGCGGGGAGCGCCAACGCATTTCAATTGCCCGTGCTTTGCTCATCAACCCGCGCATTTTGATTCTCGACGAGGCCACATCGGCGGTCGATACCGAGACGGAAAAAGAAATCCAAAAGGCGCTCGACAACCTGGTGCGGGGTCGCACAACCATTGCCATTGCACACCGTTTGTCTACCTTGCGCAAAGCCGATCGCTTGGTGGTCATGGACAAAGGTGAAATTGTGGAAGAAGGCACCCACGACGCCTTGATGGCAACGCAAGGCGCTTATTGGCGCCTTTACGAAGCCCAGCAGCGCCAAGCGCAGGCCGAAGGCGCAGTTTTGCGGGAGGTGCAAGCATGATGGATTTTCAATTCGAGGCCAACGCTTCGGGGCAGTGGGCGCTGCAATACGGCGGCGAGCGCCATGTTGGCGTGCTGGCGGTTCGGGCCTTTCCGGTCGCTGCAGCGGATGAGGCAATCTCCATTGTCGATGACCGAGGCCACGAACTGGTGTGGATTGCACATCTCGCCGACTTGTCAGAGCCCTTGCGCAAGCGTGTTCTCCAAGCCTTGAACGAGCGGGAATTCATGCCCTTGATTCAGAAACTTCATGGGGTCAGCAGCTTTGCCACGCCCAGCACCTGGGACATAGAAACCGATCGCGGTCCGACGCAACTGGTTTTAAAAGGCGAGGAAGACATTCGCCGATTGTCCGCCACGGTGTTGTTGGTGACGGACACCCAAGGGGTGCAGTACCTGATCCGTGATCTGCCCTTGATGGACCGTCACTCGCGCAAATTGCTGGACCGGTTTTTGTAAATCAGGCTTCAACCAAAGAAACCTTTGAGCTTGTCAGTCCAGCCGTTACCGCTTGGCAAATGCTTGGCGCCCCCTTTTTGCAAAGACTCCTCAAACTCCTTGAGCAGCTTGCGCTGGTGCTCAGTGAGCTTCACTGGCGTCTCCAGGGCGATGTGGCAATACAAGTCGCCCGGGTAACTTGAACGCACCCCTTTGATGCCTTTGCCGCGCAAGCGAAATTGCTTGCCGGTTTGCGTGCCTTCGGGGATGTCGATGGCTGCTTTGCCCGTTAATGTGGGCACATCGATTTCGCCGCCCAAGGCCGCCTTGGTGAAGCTGATCGGCACTGAGCAATGCAGGTCGTCGCCATCGCGCTCAAAAATATCATGTTTTTTGAGCCGGATCTCAATGTACAGGTCGCCTGGCGGGCCGCCATTGGTGCCCGGCTCGCCGTTGCCGGTGCTGCGAATGCGCATGGCATCGTCAATACCGGACGGGATTTTGACCTCCAGGGTTTTCTGTTTTTTGAGTTTGCCCTGGCCATGGCAGGTACCGCAAGGGTCGGGAATGATTTTGCCAGCACCGCGGCATTGCGGGCAGGTTTGCTGCACGCTGAAAAAGCCTTGGCGCATCTGCACCTGGCCCTGGCCTTGGCAGGTCGTGCAGGTTTTGGCAGTGGTGCCCGCCTTGGCACCGGAGCCGCTGCAGGTGTCACATGCCTCCCAAGTGGGGATGCGGATTTGGGCGTCCTTGCCGTTGGCCGCTTCTTCCAGTGTCACCTCCATGGCGTAGCTCAGGTCGTTGCCCCGAAAAACTTGTCGACCTCGACCAGCCCCAGCGCGACCACCACCAAAAATGTCGCCAAAAATGTCGCCAAACGACTCGCCGAAACCGCCAAAGCCTTCGGCCCCGCCACGCATATTGGGGTCCACACCGGCGTGGCCATGCTGGTCATAGGCCGCACGCTTTTGCGGGTCTGACACCATCTCGTAAGCCTCTTTGACTTCTTTGAATTTGGCTTCAGCTTCTTTGGCGGCCTCCCCCTGATTGCGGTCGGGGTGGTGCTTCATCGCCAGCTTGCGATACGCCTTTTTGATCTCATCGTCTGAGGCGTTTTTCGCAACGCCCAGCACTTCGTAAAAATCTCTTTTGGCCATGTTGGATCAACTTTGATAACAAGAACGCCGCGAAGGTGATTCAGAACCTGAATCAACCAGCGCGGCGGGTCAGTGGCATGCCGTTGGGCATGTCGTCTTACGGCTTTTTAACTTCCTTGACTTCGGCGTCCACCACGTTGTCATCCTGTGGCTTGCCTTCAGGAGCAGCGGCCGCACCAGCACCCGCCGCGGCGGCTTGTTGGGCTTGCATTTCGGCATACACTTTTTCGCCCAACTTCTGGCTGGCGGTCATCAAGGCTTCGGTTTTGTTGTCGATCGCAGCTTTGTCTTCCCCCTTGAGGGCTTCTTCCAATTCCTTGACCGCCACTTCGATGGCTTGTTTCTCGGCGGCTTCAATTTTGTCGCCGTGCTCGGTCAGGCTCTTTTTCACGCTGTGCAAACTGGCTTCGCCTTGGTTACGGGCTTGAACAATTTCGAGTTTTTTACGGTCTTCTTCAGCGTTCAACTCGGCGTCTTTCACCATTTGTTGAATTTCGGCTTCGGACAAACCGGAGTTGGCCTTGATGGTGATCTTGTTCTCTTTGCCGGTGCCTTTGTCTTTAGCACCTACGTGCAAAATACCATTGGCGTCAATGTCAAAAGACACTTCAATTTGCGGCGTGCCGCGCGCCGAAGGCGGGATGCCTTCCAGGTTGAACTCGCCCAGCGCCTTGTTGCCCGATGCGATTTCGCGCTCGCCTTGGAACACCTTGATCGTCACTGCCGGTTGGTTGTCTTCAGCCGTCGAGAAAGTCTGTGCAAACTTGGTCGGAATGGTCGTGTTTTTGGTGATCATCTTGGTCATCACGCCGCCCATGGTTTCAATGCCCAACGACAAAGGTGTCACGTCGAGCAGCAGCACGTCGGTTCGGTCGCCAGACAAGACTTGACCTTGAATAGCGGCCCCAACGGCCACGGCCTCATCGGGGTTCACGTCTTTGCGGGGCTCTTTGCCGAAGAACTCTTTGACCTTTTCTTGCACCTTGGGCATGCGGGACATGCCGCCCACCAAAATGATGTCGTCGATCTCGCCCACAGCAACGCCCGCGTCCTTGATGGCCATGCGGCAAGGCGCGATGGTGCGCTCGATCAATTCTTCAACCAACTGCTCCAACTTGGCACGTGTCAGCTTGACGTTCAAGTGTTTGGGGCCTGTGGCATCTGCGGTGATGTAGGGCAGGTTGACGTCCGTGGCCGAGGAAGAAGACAGCTCGATCTTGGCTTTTTCAGCGGCCTCTTTCAGGCGCTGCAGGGCCAACACGTCTTTGGCCAGATCGACGCCCGATTCTTTCTTGAATTCGGTGATGATGTAGTCGATGATGCGTTGGTCAAAGTCTTCGCCGCCCAAAAAGGTATCGCCGTTGGTGGAAAGCACTTCGAATTGTTTTTCGCCATCGACGTCGGCGATTTCGATGATGGACACGTCAAATGTGCCGCCACCCAAGTCATACACCGCAATTTTGCGGTCGCCTTTTTCGGTTTTGTCCAAACCAAACGCCAGCGCTGCAGCCGTGGGTTCGTTGATGATGCGCTTGACATCCAAACCTGCAATGCGGCCAGCGTCTTTGGTGGCTTGACGTTGTGCGTCATTGAAGTAAGCGGGCACCGTGATCACGGCTTCGGTCACTTCTTCGCCGAGGTAGTCTTCGGCGGTTTTCTTCATCTTGCGCAGAATCTCGGCGCTGATTTGCGGCGGGGCCAATTTGTTGCCACGCACTTCGACCCAAGCATCGCCGTTGTCGGCTTTGGCAATGGTGTAGGGCATCAAGTCAATGTCTTTTTGGACTTCTTTTTCGGCAAATTTGCGGCCGATCAAACGCTTGACTGCGTACAGCGTGTTGCGCGGGTTGGTGACCGCTTGGCGCTTGGCCGAAGCACCAACCAGGATTTCGCCGTCTTCTTGGTAGGCAATGATCGAGGGTGTGGTGCGAGCACCTTCAGCGTTCTCGATCACTTTGGTTGTGTTGCCTTCCATGATGGCCACGCACGAATTGGTGGTGCCCAAGTCAATACCGATGATTCTTCCCATTTGGATGCTCCGAAATTAAGTAAAAGTGCAGATGTTTTGCAATTGGGGCTGGGTGCGAACTTTTCAAGTCCCCGCAGGTCAAAAAAGGTTGTGGCTTACTTGGGGGCCGTGACCGTGACCAAGGCGGGGCGCAAGACGCGATCAGCAATCAAGTAGCCCTTTTGCAGTACGGTCACCACCGTGTTGGCTTCTTGCTCGGCGGGCACCACGCTGATGGCTTGGTGGTGGTGCGGGTCAAACTTGGTGCCTGAAACAGGGTTGATCTCGGCCACTTTGTTGCGCTCGAGGGCGCTTTTCAACTGGCGCAGGGTGGCCTCAGAGCCTTCGCGGATCTGCTCTATCGTGGCATTGGGTATGGCCAAGCCGGCTTCCAGGCTGTCGAGCACGGGCAGCAAGCTGTCGGCAAAACCTTCGACCGCAAACTTGCGGGCTTTGGTGATTTCGTCATCCGCGCGGCGTCGGGCGTTTTGCACATCGGCCTGGGCACGCAGGTACTGGTCGGCCAGGTCGGTGTTTTGGGCTTTCAGGTTGGCCAGCTCTGCTTGGGCGTCGGCCAAAGGGTCTGGCGCAGCGCCATTGGCGGCGGCTTTGAGTTCTTCTGGGCTCAAGGGTTGGGGATCGTTTGGAGGTGTGTCTGACATGGCAAAAATCCGCATCTGGGCGGCTCATAAAGTAACTTCGCCCCTAGATGGGGGGCGAGTTGGGCGTTTTCAAGAGTTCGTTGAACGACGAATGAAGCCTCAATGCCGTGCCAGACCTTATTTGACCGCCAGCAGTTGCACGTCAAATTGCAAGGTCGCGTTGGGCGGGATCACGCCACCGGCGCCGCGGGCGCCGTAACCCAGCTCAGCCGGGATGATCAAGGTGCGCTCACCGCCCACTTGCATGCCGGCCACGCCTTCGTCCCAACCCCGGATGACCATGCCAGCACCCAGCGAAAACACAAAGGGGTCACGGCGGTCCAAGCTGGAGTCGAACTTGGCGCCCTTTTCACCTTCATTGAACAACCAGCCGGTGTAATGGACGGTGACGCTCTGGCCCTTTTTGGCCGCGTCGCCTTCACCCACAACAGTGTCTTCGTATTGCAGGCCGGTGGCGGTGGTGATCATGGGGAGTCCTTGAGGTGAGGTGTATTTGAACAAGAGAAAGGCTCCCAACGGAGCCTTGTAAACAAGCCCGGATTATGCCATTGGGCCATAGACCCTTTGTCCTGAGCCTGGGACACCTCAGAGGCCTACTCAGCAAAATGCCCACAAGTGAGCGGCCAAGCTGAAGTCCTGGAGGGCAGTGGCCGGGTCACGATCTGAATTGCGCGGTCCGAAGTCCGTGCAGATCCAGTATCCGCAGACCACCGTATTCAACGCGGATGAGTTGACGCGCTTCCAAGACTTTCAAGGCCTCGTTCACCCGTTGCCGCGACAGGCCCACCAAATAGGCCAGCTCTTGCTGTGTGATGCGCAGCACTTCACCCACGCCTGAAAACAAGACCGGATTGAACAACGCGGCCAGGTGACGGGCCAGCCGCAGTTCGGGGTTGTTCATCCGGTCCATTTCGCGGGCGGCAATGAATTGCCCCAGTCGTTCATTGAGCTGGTTCATGATGAAGCGGTTAAAGCCCAGTGAATGGTCGACCAACCAATGGAACGTGTCCACAGGCAGCCCGGCCACCAGGCTGGGGCGCAGCGGTTGGATGTTGTAGCGGTAACTCTCGCGCTTGAGCGCGGTGCCTTCACCAAACCACCCGCCGGGCGGCACGCCGGTGAAGGTCATGGTTTGGCCACTTGCGTTGTCGCTGCTCATTTTCAGCAAACCCGAGACCACGCCAAACCAATAGGTCACAGGCCGCCCCACGCGGCAGACATAGTCGCCTGGCTGGGGGTCGCTGACCGCCAACTGGGGGACGACTTGCGCGCGCTCTTGGGCAGTCAGCAAATTCATCCACGGAATTTCTTGCAGTTCGATGGCCGTTGGCGCGCGGCGGCGCTGGTGGACGCTGGGGAGGGTGGTCATGCGCAGTGCCTTTGTCAGACTCGGGTCAGTTGTTATCAGGGTCTTCCCTTAATTGTCGTTGAAACGACAACTTGGCGTCAAATGTAGACCTAGCATCCGCTCTTGAATGGACATGCATCTGTGTGGATGCGTGGTGATTGGAGACAGAACCGGTGATGCAAACAACCTTTCCCCGCTTGATGCGCATGCACGCGCAGCAGCGTCCGGACGCGCCTGCCTTGCGTGAAAAAGAATACGGTATCTGGCAGACCACGACTTGGTCGTGCTTGGCGCAGTTGGTGCAATCGGTGGCATGCGGGCTGCACCAAGCCGGCTTGCAGCGCGGCGAGCACCTCATCGTCGTGGGCTCCAACCGGCCGCGCTTGTACGCCACCCTGTTGGCCGCGCAATCGCTGGGCGCGATTCCTGTGCCTTTGTACCAAGATGCGGCGGCGGCTGAATGTGTGTTCCCGATCACCAATGCCGAAGTCCGGTTTTGTGTGGTCGAGGACCAAGAGCAAGTCGACAAGATGCTCGAGGTGCGCGAACAGTGCCCGCAGCTGAGCCATATTTACTATGACGATCCCCGGGGTTTGCGCAAGTACGACGAGCCCGGTTTGGGCTCACTTGAAGCCTTGATCGAGGCCGGCCGTGTTTTTGCGCAGCAGCATCCGCAGTTTTACGCCGATGAAGTAGCCCAAGCGCAGCACACCGATGTGGCCGCGATGTTCTTCACCTCTGGCACCACTGGCAACCCCAAAGGCGTGGTGCACACCCACAGTTCGCTGATTGACCGGGCCGAGGCGGGCGCCGAATTTGACCAGCTGACCAACAGCGAAGACGTGCTGGCCTACATGCCGCTGGCCTGGATTGGGCAAAACATTTTCAGTTACGCACAATGGTTGGTATGCGGCTATGTGGTCAATTGCCCGGAGTCGGCGGCCACCGTGACCATCGACTTGAAAGAAATCGGGCCGACGTATTATTTTGCGCCGCCCCGTGTTTTTGAAAGCATGCTCACCAGTGTGATGATCCGCATGGAAGACGCAGGCCGCATCAAGCGCGGCATGTTCCATTACTTCATGGACGTCGCCAAAAAAGCCGGCCCCGCCTTGATGGATGGCCAGTCCGTGGGTTGGGTCGACCGGCTGAAATACGCGGTCGGCAACGGCCTGGTGTATGGCCCTTTGCGCAACAACTTGGGCTTCAGCCGTGTGCGTGTGGCCTACACCGCAGGCGAGGCCATCGGGCCTGATTTGTTCACTTTTTTCCGATCGATCGGGGTGAATATCAAGCAGTTGTATGGCTCCACCGAAACGGCGGTGTTTGTCTGCCTGCAACCCGACCATGAAGCGCGCGCCGACACCGTGGGGGTGCCGTGCAAGGGCGTTGAAATCAAGGTGGCCGAGAACGGCGAAATTCTGGTCAAGTCGCCCGGTCTGCTCAAGGGCTATTACAAAAACCAAAAGGCCACCGACGAGGTGCTGACGGCCGATGGCTGGTACCACACCAGTGACGCGGGCTTCATTGACAGCCACGGCCACCTCAAGATCATTGACCGCGTCAAAGATGTGGGCCGCATTCTGGGCGGCGCCAACGATGGCGCCATGTTTGCGCCCAAGTACGTCGAGAACAAACTCAAATTCTTCCCGCACATCAAAGAGGTGGTGGCCTATGGCGACCAGCGCGAAAAAGTGTGCGTGATGATCAACATCGATTTTGACGCGGTGGGCAACTGGGCCGAGCGCCGCAACCTGCCCTATGCCGGTTACACCGACTTGGCACAAAAAACCGAGGTGTACCAGCTCGTTCAGGAATGCGTCGAAAAAGTCAATGCCGACTTGGCGCAAGACACGCTGTTGGCGGGCAGCCAGGTGTCGCGCTTTTTGGTCTTGCACAAAGAGCTGGACGCAGACGATGGCGAACTCACCCGAACCAACAAGGTGCGCCGCGGTTTCATCGCCGAGAAATACAAGCCGCTGGTTGATGGCCTGTACGAAGGCAAAACCGTCCAATTCATCGAGACCGTGGTCAAGTTTGAAGACGGACGCACAGGCAGTGTGAGCGCCACGCTGTGCATGGCTGACGCCAAAACATTCACCCCTGTGAAGGCTGCAGCATGAGCAAAAAAATAGGCGACGTCATTCTGGGCGTGCAAAACATCAGCTTGCGGTTTGGCGGCGTGAAGGCGCTGACCGCCATTTCTTTCGATGTGCGCGAGCATGAAGTGCGCGCCATCATCGGCCCCAATGGTGCCGGCAAGAGCTCGATGCTCAACTGCATCAACGGTGTGTACACGCCGCAAGAAGGCGCGATCACTTTCCGGGGTCAGTCGTTTGACCACATGAACAGCCGCCAAGTGGCCGAGATGGGCATTGCCCGCACCTTCCAGAACCTGGCCTTGTTCAAGGGCATGAGCGTGATCGACAACATCATGACCGGGCGCAACCTCAAGATCAAAAGCAACATTTTCTTGCAGGCATTGCGCATTGGCCCGGCTCAGCGTGAAGAAGAAGAACACCGCTCAAAAGTCGAGCACATCATCGACTTTCTGGAGATTCAGGCTTTCCGCAAAACCCCCGTGGGTCAATTGCCCTATGGATTGCAAAAGCGGGTGGATTTGGGTCGTGCGCTGGCCATGGAGCCGCAGGTGCTGTTGCTGGATGAACCCATGGCCGGTATGAACATGGAAGAAAAGCAGGACATGTGCCGTTTCATTCTGGATGTGAACGACGAGTTCGGCACCACCATTGTCTTGATCGAACATGACATGGGCGTGGTGATGGACATTTCGGACCGTGTGGTGGTGCTCGACTACGGCAAAAAAATTGGCGACGGCACACCCGAAGAAGTGCGCAACAACGAAGAAGTGATCAGTGCCTATTTGGGTACCACCCACTGAGCGACTCGGAACCGAACCCCCTCGCACCCACAAGGATTGAAAGATGGCATTTTTTTTGGAAACATTGCTCGGCGGCCTCATGGCGGGCATGTTGTATTCGTTGGTGGCTTTGGGCTTTGTGCTGATCTTCAAAGCCTCCGGTGTGTTCAACTTTGCCCAAGGTGCGATGGTGCTTTTTGGCGCCTTGGCCATGGCCCGGTTCTCGGAGTGGATGCCGGTATGGACCGGCATCGACAGCCTGTGGCTGGCCAACCTGCTGGCTTTCGCTGTGGCGGCGTTGGTGATGTTTGGGGTGGCCTGGGCAGTGGAGTTCCTGGTGCTGCGCCACCTGGTCAATCAAGAAGGTGCCACCTTGCTGATGGCCACGCTCGGCATTGCCTACTTTTTGGAGGGCTTGGGCCAGAGCTTGTTTGGCAGCAACATTTACAAGATCGACATTGGCATGCCCAAAGACCCGGTGTTCATTTTGGACAATCTGTTCCCGGGCGGCGTGCTGATCAACAAAGAAGATTTGTACGCCGCCCTGATTGCCGCTGCCATGGTGGCCTTGTTGACGGTGTTCTTTCAGAAAACAGCCACCGGCCGAGCCCTGCGAGCGGTGGCCGATGACCACCAGGCGGCGCAGTCGATTGGCATTCCGCTCAACCGCATCTGGGTGATCGTGTGGTGTGTGGCCGGCGTGGTCGCGCTGGTGGCCGGCATGATCTGGGGCAGCAAGCTGGGCGTGCAGTTCTCCCTGGCCACCGTGGCCTTGCGGGCGCTGCCGGTGGTGATTTTGGGCGGCTTGACATCGGTGCCCGGGGCCATCATTGGCGGCTTGATCATTGGCGTGGGCGAAAAATTGTCTGAAGTGTATTTGGGCAGTTATGTCGGCGGTGGCATCGAAATTTGGTTTGCCTATGTGCTGGCGCTGGGCTTTTTGCTGATCCGTCCGCAAGGCCTGTTTGGCGAAAAAATCATCGACCGGGTGTAAGGGAAAAAGATGTTCTACAGAGAAAACGGTCAATTCAAAACCTCTTACCGCGCGGACCAGCAAATCCTGCCGATCCGGCAGGACCAGGTCTTCATGGCCATCTTGTTGGTGTTCGCTTTTGCGGTGGTGCCCATGCTGGCCACCGACTATTTTTTCCGCGCCATTTTGATTCCCTTTTTGATCATGTCTTTGGCCGCCTTGGGCGTCAATATTCTGGTCGGCTACTGCGGCCAAATTTCTCTGGGCTCCGGCGCTTTCATGGCGGTGGGCGCCTATGGGGCGTACAACTTTTTTGTCCGCATCCCCGGATTGCCTTTGATGCCGGCTTTGGTATTGGGTGGCATGTGCGCCACGGCCTTTGGCATTTTGTTTGGCTTGCCCAGTTTGCGGGTGAAAGGCTTGTACTTGGCCGTCGCCACTTTGGCAGCGCAGTTCTTCAGCGACTGGATGTTTTTGCGCATCAAGTGGTTGACCAACGACTCGCCATCGGGTTCGGTGTCGGTGGCGCAACTGCAAGTGTTCGGGCTGCCAATCGACAGTGCCTTGAGCAAATACTGGTTGTGCCTGGGCGTGCTGGCCGTGATCGCCTTGTTGGCCAAAAACCTGGTGCGCAGCGCCGTGGGCCGCGAATGGATGGCCATTCGCGACATGGATGTGGCAGCCGCCGTGATCGGGATTCGGCCCATGTATGCCAAGCTCAGTGCTTTTGCGGTCAGCTCATTCATTGTGGGCGTGGCCGGTGGCTTGTGGGCCTTCATTTACTTGGGTGCGTGGGAGCCGGCGGCGTTCTCGGTGGACATTTCTTTCCGCCTTTTGTTCATGGTGATCATCGGCGGCTTGGGCTCGATTTTGGGTGGCTTTTTGGGCGCGGCCTTCATCACCTTGTTGCCGATTGCATTGAGCCAGGCTTTGCCAGCGTTGGCTGGCTTGGTGGGTGTTGAAATTTCAACGGTCGTTGTATCGCATGCAGAATTGATGATCTTTGGTGCTTTGATTGTGTGGTTCCTGATTGTCGAGCCGCATGGCCTGGCCCGGTTATGGTCGGTCGCCAAGCAGAAGCTGCGTTTGTGGCCCTTCCCGCATTGAATGTTTTTTGTAAGTGCTATTTTTTAAGGAGACTGACATGAAGATACGTGATTTGTTTTTGGCTGTGGCGGCGCTTGCTGCTGCGGCTTCGTCGCTGATCGCGACCCCTGTCCAGGCGCAAGCCAAGGAGCAGTTTTTTCCGTTGCTGTCCTACCGCACCGGTCCTTATGCGCCCAACGGTATTCCATGGGCCAACGGCAAGCAGGACTACCTCAAACTCATCAATGCGCGCGATGGCGGCATCAACGGTGTCAAGCTCACCTATGAAGAGTGCGAGACCGGCTACGCCACCGACCGCGGCGTCGAATGCTATGAGCGCCTCAAAGGCCGCCCCGGCGTGGCCTTGTTTGACCCGCAGGCCACAGGCATTACGTTTGCTTTGACCGAAAAAGTCCCCACCGACAAAGTGCCCTTGATCACCTTGGGTTACGGTTTGTCGATTGCGCAAGATGGCTTGGCCTTCAAGTGGAACTTCCCACTCATGGGCAGCTATTGGACGGGCGCCGATATTTTGGTGCAGCACCTAGGTAAAAAAGAAGGCGGCCTGGACAAACTCAAGGGCAAGAAGATTGCGCTCGTTTACCACGACTCACCCTTCGGCAAAGAGCCGATTCCGGTTCTGCAAGAGCGCGCCAAGATGCACGGTTTTGAACTGCAGTTGATTCCTGTGACTGCGCCGGGCGTGGAACAAAAATCAGCCTGGTTGCAAGTGCGCCAGAGCCGTCCTGATTACGTCATGCTGTGGGGCTGGGGCGTGATGAACTCCACCGCTTTGAAGGAAGCGCAAGCCACCGGCTACCCCCGCGACAAAATGTATGGCGTGTGGTGGGCCGGTGCTGAGCCCGACGTCAAGGACGTGGGTGAAGGCGCCAAGGGTTATAACGCCTTGGCATTGAACACCTCGGGCACACAGCCCAAAGTGATTCAGGATGTCTTGAAGTACGTGCATGGCAAGAACCAAGGCTCCGGTCCTAAAGACGAAGTCGGTCAAGTCCTGTACACCCGTGGCGTGATCATTGGCATGCTCGGCGTCGAAGCCGTGCGCCGTGCGCAAGAGCGCTTTGGCAAAGGCAAGGTCATGTCTGGCGAGCAAGTGCGTTGGGGCTTGGAAAACCTGGCCTTGGACCAAAAGCGTCTGGACGCGATGGGTTTTACCGGCATCATGCAGCCGCTGTCGACATCGTGTGCTGACCACATGGGTTCGACCGCAGCCCGCGTGCAAACCTGGGACGGCAGCAAGTGGAGCTTCACGTCGGACTTCATTCAGGCTGACGAGCAAATCTTGAAACCCATGGTCAAAGCCGGTGCCGACAAGTACCTGGCTGACAAAAAGATGACCCGCCGCACCCCAGCGGACTGCCAATCTTGACGTGTTCACAGGGATGGCTTGCGCGCCAGCGTGAGTCATCCTGCAAACAGGCTACCCATGAACGATGCAAATACCCTCCTCAACGTCAATGGCATTGAAGTCATTTACAACCATGTGATTCTGGTGCTCAAAGGCGTGTCCTTGCAGGTGCCTGACCAAGGCATTGTGGCTTTGCTGGGCGGCAATGGCGCCGGCAAAACCACCACGCTGCGTGCGGTCTCCAACTTGCTGCAAGGCGAGCGCGGCGCGGTGACCAAAGGCAGCATCGCGTTGCGCGGTGAACGCATCGAAAACCTGACGCCCGCCGACCTGGTCAACCGCGGCGTGGTGCAGGTGATGGAGGGGCGTCACTGCTTTGCACACTTGACCATTGAAGAAAACCTGATGACCGGCAGCTACACCCGCACCGACAAGGGCGAGATCGCGGCCAACCTGGACAAGGTCTACACCTACTTTCCGCGTCTCAAAATCCGCCGCACCTCGCAAGCGGCCTACACCTCAGGTGGCGAGCAGCAAATGTGCGCGATCGGCCGCGCCCTGATGACCAACCCGAGCGTCATGTTGTTGGATGAGCCTTCGATGGGCCTGGCCCCCCAGATCGTGGAAGAGGTGTTCAACATCGTCAAAGATTTGAACGAGAAAGAAAAAGTCACCTTCCTCATTGCCGAGCAGAACACCAACATGGCGCTCCAATATGCTGACTACGGCTACATCATGGAGTCCGGCCGGGTGGTGATGGACGGCGCCGCCGCCGACTTGCGCACCAACGAAGACGTCAAAGAGTTTTACCTTGGCGTGGGCGGTGGCGAACGCAAGAGTTTCAAAGACGTCAAGAGCTACAAACGGCGCAAGCGCTGGTTGGCTTGATGGCCCTGTGAGCCCACCCTTTCTTCAAGCAGTACCCTCGAAAGAAATTCATGTCTCAGCACTTTGATGCCTTGGAAACCCGGGCCCCCCAAGCGCGCGAAGCCGCCCTGATGGCCGCATTGCCGGGCCACATAGCGCATGCCAAGGCGCATGCGCCTGCATGGGCCGAGTTGCTCCAAGCGGTCGATGCCAACGGCGTCAACAGCCGCGCTGCGCTGGCGCAATTGCCCGTGATCCGCAAAACTGAATTGCTCGAGCGCCAAAAGGCCTCGCGCGCCGCAGGTGGCAATGTGTTCGGGGGCTTCAGCGCTTTGGGTTTTGGCAAGGCCATGCCCCGTGTGTTTGCCAGCCCCGGCACGCTCTACGAGCCCGAAGGCACGCGCGCTGATTACTGGCGCATGGCCCGCGCGATATTTGCCGCAGGCTTTCGCCCGGGCGAGTTGATCCACAACAGCTTCAGTTACCACTTCACACCCGCCGGCTCGATGATGGAAACCGGTGCCCACGCTTTGGGTTGCACCGTGTTTCCGGGCGGCACGGGCCAAACCGAACAGCAAGTGGCCGCCATGGCCGAGTTGCAGCCTGCGGGCTATATCGGCACCCCCAGTTTCTTGAAAATCATCCTGGAAAAAGCCGCTGAGCAAGGCGTGAGCTTGCCCAGCGTGCGCAAAGCCTTGGTCTCGGGCGAAGCCTTTCCACCCAGCCTGCGCGACTGGATGACCGAACGTGGCGTGGCCGCATACCAGTGTTATGCCACGGCCGATGCAGGCTTGATCGCGTATGAAACGTCGGCCCGCGCAGGCTTGGTGCTCGACGAAGGCGTGATCGTCGAGATCGTGCGCCCCGGCACCGGCGACCCGCTCCCTGAAGGCGAAGTGGGCGAGCTGGTGGTCACCAGCCTCCATACCGACTACCCCTTGATCCGTTTTGGCACCGGCGATTTGTCGGCTGTATTGTCTGGCGCTTGCCCCACTGGTCGCACTCAGCAGCGCATCAAAGGCTGGATGGGCCGCGCCGACCAAACCACCAAAGTGCGCGGCATGTTTGTGCATCCGGGTCAGGTGGCGCAAATTGCCAAACGTTTCCCCGAAGTGATCAAAGCCCGCTTGGTGGTCAGCGGCGAAATGGCCAACGACAGCATGGCGCTGCATGTGGAAACGGCCCACGCCAACGATGATTTGAAAGCGCGCATGGGCGAAGCCATCCGCGACATCACCAAACTGCGTGGCGATGTGGTGTGGGCGCAGCCGGGCGGGCTGGCCAATGACGGCAAAGTCATTGAGGACGCCCGCAGCTACCAATGAGGGGCGTTTGATGTGACGCAATGAAAGCGCAATGATGCTCTGCGCGCCCGTCTGTTGGGGCAGCCTAGGTAGTTTCCGCGTTCTGTAGCCCGTCAATCGGCATTAAACTCTGGCCTTATTTGGGTGAAAGTTTCATGAAAAAATTACTTTGCGTCGCTCTGTCGGCTGTTTCTTTGTGGGTGCAAGCCGACACTTATCCCACGGCCAAGCCCATTTCCATCGTGGTGCCGTTCACCGCGGGTGGGCCGACTGACCGGGTGGCGCGTGACCTGGCCGAAGCCCTGCGCAAGCCCCTGGGCGGTGCGATTGTGGTGGTCGACAATGCCGCCGGTGCGGGCGGCTCGATCGGCGCCAACAAAGTCGCCAAGGCTGCGCCCGATGGCTACACCTTGCTGTTGCACCACATTGCCATGGCCACCATGCCGACGTTGGTGCGCAACATTCCCTTCAAAGTCGAAAGCGATTTCGAATACCTGGGCATGATCAACGATGTGCCCATGACTTTGATCGGTAAGCCTGCTTTGCCAGCGACCAACTTCAAAGACCTGAGCACCTGGATCGGTGCCAACAAAGGCAAGATCAACTTGGGCAATGCCGGTGTGGGTTCAGCCTCGCACCTGTGCGGTTTGCTGTTTCAAAATGCGATTCAAGTCGACATGACCACCGTGCCTTACAAAGGCACGGCGCCCGCCATGACCGATTTGATGGGCGGACAGATCGATCTGATGTGCGACCAGACCACCAACACCACCAGCCAGATCGAAGGCAAAAAAGTCCATGCCTATGCGGTGACCACCAGCAAGCGTTTGACAACACCCGCCCTGAAAGATCTGCCCACAATGCAAGAGTCCGGCTTGAAGGGCTTTGAGGTCACGATTTGGCATGGTTTGTATGCGCCCAAGGGCACGCCGCCAGACATCCTGGCCAAGCTCAATGCCGCTTTGAAAGTTGCCTTGAAAGACCCTGAGTTCGTCAAAAAGCAAGAAGGCTTGGGCGCTGTGGTCGTGACCGACAAGCGTGTTGAACCGGCTGAGCACAAGAAGTTTGTGGCCGCCGAAATCGCCAAATGGAGCCCCGTGATCAAGGCTGCTGGCGTTTACGCGGACTGAAGTCTGTTGGACTGTAGTCTGTTCAGTTCATGAACTGCTCAGAACCCACAATACCCAATTTGGTCAAGCCCATCCGCTGGGCGCTGGCCATCACACCGGCCACCGCTTCGTACTTTGCCTTGGCATGCGAGCGGATGTGCAGTTCAGGCTGAGGTTGCACGGCCGCGGCCGCACTGAGCTTTTGCTCCAGCTCGGCGCGGCTGGCAATTGGCTTGCCATTCCAGTTCACCACACTCTGCGCGTTCACATCGATCTTGATCACCACCGGGTCTAATTTTTTGGGCGTATTCGTGTTCACCGGCATGTCCAGGTTCACCGAATGCAGCTGCGCCGGAATGGTGATGATCAGCATGATCAAGAGCACCAACATCACATCAATCAGCGGCGTGGTGTTGATGTCCATCATCACCTCGGGCTCACTGCTTGCGTTGCCTAGATTCATGGCCATGGTCTTGTTCCTTGTGTTGTGAGGGTGCGCCTGACGGGAGCCGCCCGGCTCACTTGGGCTCGGTGATGAAGCCGACCTTGGTGATGCCTGCGCGTTGCACCGCATAGAGCACCCGCCCGACCGACTCAAAGTCGCTTTGGCCGTCGCCTCGGATTTGCACTTCAGGCTGTGGTTTCATCACCGCAAACTTCGTCATCCGGTTGAACAAGTCGTCTGAATTTTTGATCGGGGTGTCGTATAAAAAGATCTTGCCCTTGAGGTCCACCGAGATGATCACGTTCTCCGGCTTGGTTTCGCGGATCACGTTCTTTTCTTGGGGCAGGTTCACCTTGATGGACGTGGTCACCACCGGAATCGTGATCAAGAAAATGATCAACAGCACCAACATCACGTCCACCAGGGGCGTGGTGTTGATCTCGCTC
>Ga0114964_10000337_pt1 | contig 36597 bp, 28 predicted proteins | sample C_131016_MF_Meta_FD_92638 | JGI IMG/M metagenome (GOLD analysis project Ga0114964, IMG submission 92638) | Freshwater microbial communities from Lake Croche, Canada to study carbon cycling - C_131016_MF_MetaG | ecosystem: Environmental > Aquatic > Freshwater > Lake | place: Lake Croche, Canada...
ATCGAGAACAAGATCAATCCGGATAACATGGTAAATACGGCTATGATACGCTCGAGTAGGGTAACCGGATACAAATCACCATAACCCGTTGTTGTAAGCGTCACGAGACACCACCAGACAGCTGTCGGGATAGACTGGAAAAAGCGCTTGTCCTCCGGTATTTCAGCCCCCGTTATTGGGTCTCTCGGAACGAATACCTGAGCAATTTGGCCGGTTTCGACCGCGATTTCGTCAAGCGCAGCTTGCCCTTCGGAAATGGTCGAGGGCGCATACAGGACGCCCTCCGTGTAATACATCAGGCTCGATGAAATCATAGTCACGGCGAAAAGAGTAATCAGATAGATATTGAGGTTTAAAAGAAGCGGATTACGTTTCGCCGCCCTCTGCGAACCCATCATCTCCATTGCCTGCCGGGCTAATTTCAACACGCGCATCACACGCAACACACGCATCACACGCAAAATACGGGTGCCACGCAGGGCCGAGGTGTTCAAGAACAACAAAAGAGACGGCAAAATCGACAAGAGATCGATCAATCCCCAAAAACTAAAGACAAATTTTAGCCTATTTTTAGAAAAATAGAGGTTTCCAAGATATTCGAGGACAAAGATCGCCAGCGTGAAATTTTCAAAAATGGCTACCGCGTGTTCGTGTTGCTCCACGAAATCCGACAGCGTTTCCATCGCTATACCGAGACAAGAAACAAAAATTACAAGCGCAATAAATGTCTGGAAATGCCGATGCCACACAAACGTGTGGTCCATAAACATCCTGTCCAAAAAATTATGTACTTCACGCATTGCAACACACCCCACACAACGGCGGGATTAAGCTGATCTATAAAATGCTTGTCAACAACTGTTCAGAATAATTGATCCTAAATACAGGATTTTGATCTATTTTTTTCATGAATTATTCAATCGCTCGATGTCGACGTTGGGCCAGATAAGCATTCGCCGCCAACCGGTCGGAATCAGACGCTTCCAACAAAGCCTCCGAATTCGCTTGAAGGATCCAAACTTCCTCGACAGGATCGGCTCGTTCACTTGCCAATTTTAACCACATCAATCCGCGGGCACGCTGCCTTGGACCCACTTGGCCGGAGAACAGCAATCGACCTAGTTCAGCCTGTGCGAGCCGATTACCTTTTTCCGCCGAAAGATTTAACCAACGAAGCGCCACTTTCGGATCGCGTGCGCCACCAACACCATCAAGGTAGAGCCGCGCCAAAAGCAATTGAGCTTCAGAATCACCGAAATAACTAGCCGAATAGGCGAACATTTCACGCGCCCGTTCGGGGTTCGAAGTGATCGTACTGTTGGGGATCCCGTTCATATAATATGACCCCAAAGCGATGAACGCGGAAGAAACGAAGGGCGCGGTTGGTGAATTTGGGGCCTCCTCCGCATGCCGGTCGCACATCAGGGAAAAGTTTTCAAAAGCTCTGAGATCGTCGCGCGGGACACCATCGCCTTCGGCATACATCCTCGCCAATTTCCACTGAGCCGGTACGTGACCTTGATCGGCTGCATAAGAAAGCGTTTTGATCGCCTCCGCTTTATCCCCCGCCAAATAAGACCGGATCGCATCGCGGGTCGCATCAACCACGGTTCCGAGTGCTTTCAACGGGGCGCCCGCAATATCAAGCACGCTCGGTTGATCTGTCGTCTTGGTCAATGCTGTTGGCGCAATTTCCGCGGATTCGCCGTTCTCATCCGCATCGGCAATGTCGGGAACAGCCTCAGGCACCACCCCCTTCGACGATTGCGCGCCAAGCGTAATCGATTTTGCTGGTGGCCCTTTTTCAGTAACCGGAGCGTCCAACGCAACAGCGACACCTCCCCAAAGCCATCCCATCAAAACGATGGCGACAACTTTTGCAGCTAGTTTGAGAAAAACATCTAAACCGTGCATCTTTTAAAAATGATCCCCTGCCGTCCACGCTGTGTACGGACGCTCACCACAACCGAACCACCTTTTCATCGACAAACATAAAATAGAATTTGACCTTTTTTGCGGCAAAATTGAACGAATTCGAAAATAAATAATTCTAAATCTGAAATATGGACACATTATTGAACGACTCTTTATCAAAACCGCTTGTCCAAGGGGTGTAAAACGAACAGAGTTGGAATGGCTAATGCGATTGTGGCCAATTTTCGGCAAATCTACCCTTCCCCTTCCACCTTGGTGAAATAATCAAGCCCTGTCGCCAAACTGCCACATTGCCGCGGCACCCATTCGGGCTTTTCAAACGACGAGGTTTAACCCATATTTTTCCCATGTCCTTTTTCTTGAACCCGAATTCTAGACCGCAGCAGGTCCGCCACGGTGGCGTTCGATTTGATCGCAATTGGCCGGTATGGCGTAAAATGTTGGCCTTTTTCGGTCCCGGTTATCTGGTGGCTGTGGGCTATATGGATCCTGGAAATTGGGCAACATCGCTTGCCGGTGGATCGCGCTATGGTTATGCGCTTCTGTCGGTCGTGCTAATCTCGAGCCTGATGGCGATCGTTCTTCAAGCGCTTGCGGCCCGCCTTGCGGTCGCAACCGACTTGGACCTGGCCGAAATCTGCCGTCTCTCCTTTCCGAAAACGATCAGCGTTGCGTTTTGGCTAATGGCCGAACTTGCGATTATCGCGACCGATATAGCGGAAGTAATCGGTACCGCTATCGGGCTCGAATTGTTGTTTCAATGGCCGTTACCCCTTGGCGTAGCGGTCACAACGCTGGATGCACTTTTCTTGATCGCGCTTCAGCATTTCGGCTTTAGGGCGATCGAGGCAACCATCATCGCCATTTTGGGACTGATCGCCGTGTGCTTCGGCATAGAGGTCGCCCTCGCCCATCCCGATTGGTCAGCCCTTCTCCCAAACCTTGTTCCTAACCCGGCTCTCCTCAGCAATCCGGAGATGCTCTATCTCGCTTTAGGCATTCTCGGTGCCACCGTGATGCCCCATAATCTCTATCTGCATTCAAGTATCGTCCAAACCCGCCCCCTTGGGAATACGCCTTCGGAACGGCGGGAAAGCCTAACCTTTGCCACGCTCGACTCAACGCTTGCCCTCAGTTTTGCCTTTGTCATAAACGCCGCCATTCTTATCTTGGCCGCCGCAAGCTTTAACGTTTCGGGGCGTACCGATATTGTCGATCTTTCCGACGCATATGCCCTACTCGAACCCCTCATGGGCAGCAAACTCGCACCGACTCTATTCGCGGTAGCGCTGATTGCCTGCGGACTGAATGCAACAGTCACGGCAACGCTTGCCGGCCAAATCGTCATGGAAGGCTTTTTAGGGCTTCGCCTTCCGCAAATCATTCGCCGCGTGGTGACGCGACTGGTGGCGGTTATCCCCGCCGCTTGGGTGGCAATGTATCATGGTGACGCCGGGGCGACTGGCCTTTTGGTATTGAGCCAAGTTGTGCTCAGCCTTCAATTACCCTTCGCCGTTATTCCGCTTGTCGTCTTCACCGCACAGGAAAAAAAAATGGGCGTCCTCGTTGCTCCTCGCTGGTTGACTGCAATCGCGGCGCTAATCGCCTTTACAATCGTTATTCTCAATGGCCTTTTGATCCGTAATTTATGGTTTTCAGCCTGATTTAACTTGCGTTTCCGACTTAACCGATTTAATGACCACCACTTCATGCGGTCGTTTGGCCGGTGGCTGAAAGGAAAGTCCGGCGTGCCGGATAGGTTGTTCAATCAACCATTTCCCTTGTCTCCGCCTTCGATACCTTCCGTTTCGGGCCTTTCTAAAGGCTCGGAGGGCTTGGCGCCAAAAGGCCGCGCAACAGGAAAGGTCAAGTTCATGGCTCTATACGAGCACGTGATCCTTGTGCGTCAAGACGTGACGTCACAACAGGTCGATACCATTAACGAGCAATACAAGGCCGTGATTGAAGCCAATGGTGGCACGGTCACGAAAACGGAATATTGGGGCGTAAAGACGCTCGCCTTCCGGATCAAGAAAAACCGCAAAGCACACTTCACGCTTCTCAACATCGACGCGCCCCATCAGGCCGTTTCTGAAGTTGAGCGTCTTGAAGCGATCAGCGAAGACGTTATCCGTTCTTTGACCATTAAGGTTGAGGAACTCGAGGAGGCACCGTCCGCCATGCTGCAAAAGCGTGATCGTGACGATGACCGTGGCGATCGCCCAGGCGGCGGCCGTGGCTTTGGTGGTGGTGGTGGCGGTGGACGCTTTGGTGGCGGCGCTGGCGGTGGTGGATTTGGCGGTGGTGCAGGTCGCGCTCCACGTCCTCCCCGGGATGCAGTTGAAGAGGAGAGCTACTGATGTCGTCTGTTGAATCCACTGGCTCAAGCGGCGCTCCCCGCCGTCCTTTTTATCGTCGCCGCAAATCCTGCCCTTTCACGGGCCCGAATGCGCCGAAGATTGACTACAAAGATACGCGTCTTCTGTCGCGCTACATCTCCGAACGCGGCAAGATCGTGCCATCCCGCATCACAGCTGTGTCAGCAAAAAAACAGCGCGAACTCGCTCAGGCGATCAAGCGCGCCCGTTTCCTTGGCTTGCTGCCTTACGTGATAGCGTAATCGGTTGTTATAAAATCTTTCCCGGGGTCATACGTGCCCCCGGGTTTTCTCTTGGTCATCCGGGTCAACGTTGATCCGGCTTGGTTGGGGTGGCTCTTCACCTCTAACCGCCCCTAGAACGGGTTTGCGGGACAGCTCGACGATGAACACACGCAATTATGCCTTTGGAGTTGGCTGCGGCGCCGTTTCGGCGTTGTTATTTGCTGTGATCGCCACCTCCTCTCCGCTGGCGTTTCCGCTCTATTTATTGGCTCCCCTCCCGTTGCTGATCGCAACATTGGGCTTTACCCACTATTCTGGCTTGGTTGCGGGTCTCGTGGCATTTTTGGCAACATCGTTGTTCTTTTCGCCGTTGGCAGGGCTAGTCCACCTTCTCTCGATCGGCCTTCCCGCTTGGCTTATGGGCTATCTCGCTCTTCTCGCACGACCGACGGAAACATCGGAGCAGACAGAGTGGTATCCGGTTGGTCGTTTGTTGCTGTGGAATGTAGCCATCACTGTAACGCTCACATTTATTGGTGCCCTCCTGCTGGGAAGCAACTACGCAGCCTTTGTCGCTTCCTTCGAGGAGCTCATCGGCGAAATGGCGGCGCATGAACCAGCGCTTTTTGGTCATCTGATGTCTGATAATCCAGCCACAAGCATTGCGGCCATCGCCAATGTTATGGCGCTTCTTGCTGCGCCGATCAGTGCGGCGGTAAGCACGGTCTTGACGGTAGTGTTGCTCTACAGCGCGGGGTGCATTGTCCGAGCTTCCGGACGCTTGCCTCGTCCGTGGCCGGACCTTACCGCACTCGCGTTACCAACAATCGCGCTACCCATATTGGTGCTATGCCTCGTCCTAACCGTATTAACAACCGATTTTGCCGGCCTGTTGGGCCGCATCGGTTTTGCGGCCTTGTTGGTAGCGTTTTGCCTGCAAGGATTGGCTATTCTCCACCACATCACGCGCCCTATTAAGTCCCGCCGTGCGATCTTGGTTATGATTTACAGCGTCTTTTTGTTTTTACCGGGCTGGCCGATCTTGGGGTTTGCCGTTTTGGGCATCGCCGATACTTGGTTTTCCTTTCGTACCCGTTTTCCAAACCCGGTTCCACTTTCACCCTGAATTCTAACTCAAACCAACCTCTAAGGAGACCATCATGCAAGTAGTACTTATGGAACGCGTTCCAAATCTCGGCCAAATGGGCGAAGTCGTCCGCGTAAAAGACGGATATGCTCGTAATTTCCTTCTTCCCCGCAACAAGGCTCTGCGCGCGACCAAGGCAAACTTGGCCCATTTTGAAACCCAACGCGCGCAACTCGAAGCCCGTAATTTGGCTGCAAAGACAGAGGCTTCCGCGGTCGCAGAAAAGCTCGACGGTCAAAAATTCGTTATCATCCGTCAGGCTGGCGAAATGGGTCAACTTTATGGTTCAGTCGCGGCCCGCGATATTTCGGAAGCGATCACCGCTGGTGGATTCAGCATCGATCGCAATCAAGTCGTGTTGAATACACCAATCAAGACCATCGGCCTCCATGCGATCCCATTGCACCTGCATCCGGAAGTGGACGTCAAAATTCACATTAACGTTGCACGCAGCCCCGAAGAAGCCGAACGGCAATCGCGTGGTGAAAGCGCTGTTGTACGGGAAGAACTCAACCTCGACGACCTGGGTCTTGAAGTTGGTGCCGCTCTCGCTGAAGCTGGCGGCGACGACTGATATTACCTTTTAGAATTTGATTTTAAGGCCCGGCGTTACCGCCGGGTCTTTTTTTTCGGGTGCAAGCTTTTAATGAAAATTTTACGCTTAAAAAAATCTCTTCAAACGTGGTCTGTGGATAACGGGCATGGACGTAAATCCAGACCGAATCGGATGGCATAAAGCGTTATCGGTTATCGACTGACACTGGAAAAAATCATGGCCTTCGCTCAATCTCTCGCCCGCTTAGCCGAAATTGAAACACAATATCGCGTGCCGCCCCACAATGTGGAAGCAGAACAAGCACTCCTAGGCGCGATCCTTGTAAATAATGATGCCTATTTCCGTGTCTCTGATTTTCTTGAACCCATTCATTTCGCGGAAGAAATTCATCGCCGTATTTATGATATTACCCAATCCCTGATCCGTGCGGGTAAACTCGCAACACCCGTTACACTCAAATCTTTCGTCGGTGAGCAGGATCTGGGTGGCATGACGGTGCCGCAATATCTTGCTCGTCTGGCGGCCGAAGCCACAACCGTGATCAATGCCGAGGCCTATGGACGCACGATCTATGACTTAGCCATGCGCCGGCAACTGATCACCATTGGCGAAGACATGGTGAATGTTGCCTTTGACGCGCCGGTTGACGACCATCCGCGTAAGCAAATCGAAGAAGCCGAGCGTCGCCTCTATGAATTAGCGGAATCGGGCCGCTATGACGGCGGATTTCAAAGCTTTTCTGCGGCCCTCAAGAGTGCAGTAGATCTTGCGGCCGAAGCCTATAAACGGGATCGTAAATTATCCGGAATTTCTACCGGAATGTCAGATCTTGACCGTATGTTAGGCGGCCTTCAATCTTCCGATTTGGTGATCGTCGCCGGCCGTCCGGGCATGGGAAAAACGGCGCTTGCCACCAATATCGCGTTTAATATCGCCAAAGCCTATTCGCATGAGAAAAACCAAGACGGGACGGTAAAACGCTTAGATGGCGGGGTTGTCGGATTTTTCTCGTTGGAAATGTCCGCAGAACAGCTCGCAACCCGTATCATAGCGGAACAATCCGGCGTCGCATCTTACAAAATACGGCGTGGTGAAATCCAAGAAAACGAATTTATGAAAATCGCTGATGCGGCGCGCGAAATGGAACGTATCCCGTTCTATATCGATCAAACCGGCGGCATATCGATCGCTCAGTTGACGGCACGCGCGCGGCGTCTAAAGCGCCAAAAAGGGCTGGACGTCCTCGTTGTTGACTATTTGCAGCTTCTTTCAGGTTCCTCCAAAAAGGGCGAGAACCGTGTACAGGAACTGACGGAAATCACGACAGGACTTAAAACATTAGCGAAAGAACTCAGCGTTCCTGTGGTTGCCCTTTCTCAGCTTTCCCGTCAGGTCGAACAGCGTGACGATAAACGCCCGCAACTTTCCGATCTGCGCGAATCGGGTTCGATCGAGCAAGATGCCGACATCGTGCTCTTTGTGTATCGCGAAGAATATTACCTCAAAAATAAAGAACCCCGTATGGGCACCGAGGAATATTTCAAATGGCAGAGCGAAATGGAGCTGATCCACGGAAAAGCGGAAGTCATTATCGGCAAGCAACGCCATGGGCCTACCGGAACCGTCATGCTACAATTTGAGGCTGAATTGACGCGGTTCTCGAATCTGGTTTCGGAAGAACGATTGCCGGATCGGATGTGACCGGATGTCGTCTACGCCATCCGCCTCTTCCAATAGCGCTGTCTTAACAATCAATCTCGCCGCATTACGCGAGAATTGGCATACCCTTGACCGGTTATCTGGCCAGGCCGCAACGGGGGCGGTTGTTAAAGCCAATGCGTACGGGCTTGGAATCGAAACCGTTGTTCCAACGCTTATCGATGCTGGTTGCCGACATTTTTTTGTTGCCCATCTATCCGAAGCCGTTCGCGTTCGGGCATTGGCGCCCGATGCCGATATTTTCGTTCTGAATGGCTTCTTTCCCGATACGGGGCACACCTATCTCCAGCATCAACTTACACCGGTGTTGGGATCGTTCGCTGAAATGGACGAATGGCGCCCTCTTGCGACCGAACATCGGAATATCCCACCAGTTGCCTTGCATTTTGATACGGGCCTTAACCGGTTAGGCTTCGCGCCATACGACGGAAAAGAGATAGCGGAGGCTCATCGGTCCGGAAGTCTTGGTTTTCCCATCAGGCTCGTTATGAGCCACTTTGTCGAGTCCGAGATTGAGGGATCGAACGTGACCGCCCGTCAATGTGCGGAATTTGACGATCTTCGCATGATATTTAAAGATATCCCTGCAAGCCTCTGTAATTCATCTGGAATATTTCTAACGCCGGATAGCCATTACGATCTCGTCCGCTCGGGTTATGCGCTTTATGGCGGCCATCCACTTTGGTCGAATAGTGCAAACCCGATGTCCCCGGTCATCCGCTTGGAAGCACCGATTATTCAAACACGCCTCATCCCGATTGGAGATTCCGTTGGCTACGGCGGATTTTGGACCGCAGCGAGGCCCACTCGGCTAGCATGTCTGTCACTCGGTTATGCCGATGGGCTCCCAAGAGGTTCCGAAAGCACGACAACTCGGCCAGGGGGATATGTCATTATAGGTGGCGTAAAATGCGCTATGCTTGGCCGCGTATCGATGGACCTTTTAATCGTAGATGCTACCGACGCCCCCTGTCACGCCGTCCAACGGGGTTCGATGGCCACCATTATCGGCGACGGTTTGAGCATCGATTGCGTAGGCGACAACGCTAGAACCATCGGCTATGACATTCTTGTTTCGCTAGGCCATCGGTTTGAACGCCGCGTGATCGATCAATTGGGTGTTTAATGGCTAAACCGACCAAAAGCTTCGCCTGCCAGAATTGCGGCACGGTCTATACGCGTTGGCAGGGCCGTTGCGATTCCTGCGGTAGTTGGAGCACAATTGCGGAGGAGGCAGCGGTTGCTCCTCTACCGGGCGGTATTGCAGCACCGCGCGGTAAAAAGGGAAGAATCTTTCCCTTGGAAGGCTTGATCGGCGATTCTCCCGAGGCTCCAAGGGTTCCAAGCGGAATTGACGAATTGGATCGTGTCACAGGTGGCGGATTTGTTCCGGGTTCTGTGATTCTCATTGGCGGCGATCCGGGAATCGGGAAATCCACCTTGTTGATGCAGGCTTCAGCAGCCTTGGCCATCAATGGCGAACGTGTCGTTTACATCTCGGGTGAAGAAGCAACTGGGCAGGTCAGACTGCGCGCCGTTAGGCTGGGCCTATCAAACGCACCGGTCGAATTGGCCGCTGAAACAAATGTGGAAGATATTATCGCAACGCTTAGCAAGGGTACCGCACCGTCGCTCGTGATTATCGATTCGATACAGACAATGTGGTCCGAAAGCATCGAATCCGCACCCGGAACGGTTACTCAGGTTCGCGGATCAGCCCAAGCCCTCATTCGATACGCTAAAACAAGTGGTGCCAGCGTAATTCTCGTCGGCCACGTCACCAAAGATGGACAAATTGCCGGTCCACGGGTCGTGGAACATATGGTTGACGCCGTTGCGTCCTTTGAAGGTGACGGTGCCCATCATTTCCGTATTTTGCGCGCCGCCAAAAATCGTTTTGGACCGACGGATGAGATCGGCGTATTTGAAATGACCGGGCTCGGTCTCAAGCAAGTGCCAAACCCATCGGCGCTTTTCTTGGAAGGTCGCGATACGTCATCTCCAGGAACAGCTGTTTTTGCGGGGATGGAAGGCACAAGGCCGATGCTTTTAGAGTTCCAAGCCTTAGTGGCACCCTCTTCGCTCGGAACACCTCGGCGTGCAGTGGTAGGATGGGATCCAAGTCGCCTTTCGATGGTGATCGCCGTTCTCGAAGCGCACGGTGGATTAAAACTCGGCAGCCACGACGTTTATCTGAACGTTGCGGGTGGATTGAAGGTAAACGAACCGGCGGCTGATCTAGCGGCGGCAGCGGCGCTGGTATCGTCGTTCTGCGGTCACGCTTTGCCTCCTGATCGTGTTTTCATGGGCGAAATTGGTTTAACCGGCGCACTCCGCCCTATAGGTCAAATTTCGGCCCGCTTGAAAGAATCGGCCAAGCTTGGTTTTGCATCCGCAGTCATTCCACGAGCGGGAATTGAGGCGGCAGGCAAAACAACGCTCAAAACCTTTCCAATGGGTGATGTAGCCGATCTTGTTGCTGCAATTCTCGGTGGATCGCGCCGACATTCCGAAAAGTAGGCATTCAAAGGGGCGTGACGGCAACGAATGTGACGATTATAAACGATTATTAAATATGGTCGTCGTTGAGACCACACCTATTCATTTATGGAAACCGCTTTCATGAGCAATTTACCTGTCAGCCTTCTCGATCTCATGGTTATCGGTATCGTACTAATTTCTGGTCTCCTCGCTTCCGTTCGTGGTTTTGCCCGCGAAGTTCTGGCTATTGGGTCATGGGTAGCAGCAGCCATTGCGGCCTACGCGTTGCATCCACGTTTGCTGACCTATTTAGAGCCCCATATCGCTAATCGTCAGATCGCGATTGCGGCTGCGATTGCTATTGTATTCCTCTGCGTATTGGTTATCGCAACAATAATCACTGTAAAAATATCCGATCTGATTCTTGATTCAAGCATCGGTACCCTTGATCGTACGTTGGGTTTTTTATTCGGAGCGGCGCGTGGTTTTTTAATCGCAGCCATCGCTTTTCTCTTCTTCGACAAACTGGTCGGTGAAAAACAATATCCAGACTGGATAAAGGATGCGAAGACACGGCCAATTTTAAAAGAGACCGGCGACCAAATCATTGCCCTCTTGCCCTCCGATCCAGGGTTTCTGGATCGCCTAAAGGCTAAAGCGGCGGGCGCTGATGCTGCCAATAGTGTGTCGAGCGATCCGACAGCACCGCCTAAATCGCAGTGATGCCGTAATCTTTGTAGAATACGCCGTGTTTTAATTGAATTAGGCAAGCGAGAAGCGCATATGTCAGATGTGCGCGGCGGAGTAAGTGCGATGACTAATGAGTTGTTTGATCTTGATTCCGACCGCTTGAAAGAAGAATGTGGCGTTTTCGGTATTTTCGGCCATCCGGAAGCGGCTGCCATAACCGCACTTGGTCTTCACGCCCTCCAACACCGAGGCCAAGAAGCCGCCGGGATAGTCAGCTTTGACGGCAAGCGATTCCATTCGGAGCGCCGTATGGGGTTGGTTGGTGACAATTTTTCCGAACGCGCGGTTATCGAACGTTTGCGGGGCAACGCCGCAATCGGTCATACTCGGTATTCAACGACCGGAGAAACCATTCTTCGTAATGTACAACCCCTTTTCGCCGAACTTGAAGGCGGCGGCTTTGCGGTAGCGCATAATGGAAATATCACAAACGGCATCACATTACGGCGCCAACTCATCCGTTCCGGCGCGATTTATCAATCAACAAGTGACACAGAGGTTGTCCTTCATCTCGTTGCCCGTAGCACGCGACCCAAATTTGTTGATCGCTTTATCGATGCTATCAAGGAACTAGAAGGCGCTTACTCATTCGTTGGCCTGACAAACAAGAAATTGATTGGCGCGCGTGATCCGCTTGGGATTCGGCCTCTCGTATTAGGCGAGTTGGACGGATACTATATTTTGGCGTCCGAAACCTGCGCACTTGATATTATCGGTGCACGCTTTGTTCGCGACGTCGCGAACGGTGAAGTTGTGATTATCAGCGACACGGGAATAGAATCCATCATGCCATTTGGCAAGCTTGCCGCACGGCCGTGTATTTTCGAATATGTCTACTTTGCCCGTCCCGATTCAGTGGTTCATGGCAAATCCGTTTACGCCGTTCGCAAAGCCATGGGAGCCCAATTAGCGTCCGAGAGCGCTGTTGATGCCGATGTCGTAATTCCCGTTCCGGACTCGGGCGTACCCGCGGCGCTTGGTTTTGCCCAATCCTCAGGCATTCCCTACGAATTGGGCATTATCCGTAATCATTATGTCGGACGAACTTTTATCCAACCCACTCAGTCGATCCGCGAATTCGGTGTGCGTATGAAACATTCCGCCAACCGCGCGGTTGTCGAGGGAAAGCGCATCATATTGATCGACGATTCAATAGTGCGCGGAACAACATCGATTAAAATCGTACAGATGATGCGGGATGCTGGTGCCTCCGAAGTTCACTTCCGGATTTCCAGTCCACCAATCAAATTTCCCGACTTCTACGGTATCGATACTCCGGAACGAAACAATCTACTCGCTGCAACCCACTCCCTCGAAGAGATGCGCAATTTTATTGGTTGCGATTCATTGGCGTTTCTATCGATCGACGGCATCTATCGCGCAATGGGTGAGAATGGTCGAAACGAAACTCAACCACAATTCACCGATCATTGCTTTACGGGCGATTACCCGACTGGTCTGACCGATCAATCGGGTGAATCTCCGCGCCAACTTTCGCTCCTTGCAGAGGCCGGCTAGATATGAGTGGATTCCTTGCAGGACGGGTTGCACTCGTAACCGGCGCTTCCCGCGGCATTGGCCGTGCGGCAGCCGTTGAGTTTGCTAGACAAGGCGCGCATATCATCGCCTTAGCACGCACCCAGGGTGCCCTAGAAGAATTGGACGATGATATTCGTGCTGTTTCAAGCAACGGTGCAACCTTGGTTCCCGCTGATCTCAAAGACATGGAGGGGATCGATCGTTTAGGTGAAGCCATCTATGAGCGGTTCGGCAAACTAGATATTTTCTTTGGTAACGGTGCGATTTTAGGGCCGATCTCGCCGCTTGGTCACGTCACGCCGAAAGATTGGGATGACGTGATCACGGTGAACGTAACGGCTAACTGGCGGCTTATCCGTATTCTGGATCCGTTATTAGCCCGTTCTGAAGCTGGCCGTGTTATCTTTATGAGCTCGGCTGCCGCGTGGAAACATCGGCCCTATTGGGGGTGCTACAGCGTATCCAAAGCTGCCCTTGAAGCGCTGGGCCACACTTATGCGCAAGAAACCGCCTCCTCGAAGATCAAAGTGATGATGGTAGATCCTGGGCCGTTAAGAACGGATATGCGGGCAATGGCTGTCCCCGGTGAAGACCCAATGACGTTGCGCGAGCCAACTGCGATTGCCCCGCACCTTGCCAGAATGGCGGCTGTTGATTGGCTAGAGACTGGTCGTATTTTTGACTTTTCGGGTCCCGAGCCGAAGCTTACGGATTTAGCTCGACCAATCTAATATCATCAACCCTTATTTTGTCGATCATACGGGTTTTCCGTTTCGCGCAGCGACACACGAATTGGTGTTCCCGGTAACCCAAACGTCTCACGTAAGGAATTGATCAGGTAGCGAGTATAGCTATCCGGTAACCCCGAAAGTTGATTCCCAAAAATAGCAAAGTGCGGCGGGCGCGATTTAACCTGTGTCGCATAACGCATCTTGATCCGCCGCCCAGAAACGGCCGGTGGCGGATGCTTCTCGAGCACCCCGGCGAGCCACCGGTTGAGCTGTCCGGTCGAAACCCGTTTCGACCAGATCGCCGCGGAAGCAATACAGGCCTCTATCAGCTTGTCCGCTCCCTCTCCCGTTAAGCCCGACAAAGGCAAAATCGTGGCGCCCTTAACGTTTGACAATAAACGTTCGGTATCATCGACCAGTTTCTTAAAACGTCCCGGATCGCCCGCTACCAAATCCCACTTATTGACACCAACAACCAGTGCGCGACCTTCCTTTTCAATCACCGAGAGAATGGCCATGTCCTGCTTTTCAAAGGGAATCGTTGCGTCGAGCAGCAGCACGACAACCTCGGCAAATTTGACGGCGCGCAAACCGTCCGAGACGGCCATTTTTTCAAGCCTATCATCGATGCGAGACCGCTTGCGCATTCCAGCTGTATCATAAAGCTTCATCGGGCGACCGCGAAAATTCCACTCAACCCCGATGGAGTCGCGCGTGATACCGGCTTCGGGTCCTACCAAAAGCCTTTCTTCGCCCAATAAATAATTGATCAGCGTTGACTTGCCAGCATTCGGCCGGCCAACAATCGCAATGCGCAGAGGACGCGCCGGATCATTTTCCGCGTCCTCATCCTCTTCACTTTCAGGCGCGAATTCATCGATCTCTATCCGGGCTGTTTGCTCGGGCAAAGCCTGGCGAATGGCCGCATAAAGATCAGCTAAACCCTCACCATGCTCACCCGAAAACGGAATCGGGTCGCCGAGTCCGAGACTAAAAGCCTCATAGGATTCCATCATGCCAAGCTTACCCTCAGCCTTGTTGGCTAAAAGAATAACGGGCTTACCGGCGCGGCGCACAAGTGTGGCAAAATGGCGATCAGAAGGCGTAATTCCGGTCCGCACATCGATCAAAAAAACGACAGCATCCGAATCCATAATCGCCGCTTCCGTCTGCGAACGCATGCGGCCGGTGAGGGATGTTTCAGCACTTTCCTCTAATCCCGCCGTGTCGATCACTTTGAAATCTAAATCGCCAAGATGCGCGTCGCCTTCACGGCGATCGCGCGTTACACCTGGCTGATCATCAACCAACGCAAGCTTCTTGCCCACAAGTCGGTTAAACAAAGTCGACTTGCCTACATTAGGCCGGCCGATCAGAGCGACCGTAAACGACATATTATTTCCGATCTATTAACGGCGATCTCCCTTATGGAAGCTTACTGCCGGCCTTCACAAGGGAAAGATAGACTTGCACCCGCTGCTTGAGCGTAGCAGGCGCGATCGTATCCGTCATGATTTCATCAAACAATTTGCCGGCACCTGCTATATCGCCTGATTTCAACGCTTTCAAACCGAGTAATTCCCGGGCATTTCCGGCCCAAGTTTCGCCGGGCATCATCAAAGGCTGAACGCGCGCCTGCAAATCTTCGACGGTCGACGTATCAGCGATCAAGGTTGCAGCCCTAAGCCGGGCCAAGCCGCGCAAGACGGGTGGCAGAGATGCATCCGCCGCCAATAATTCGAATTGCTTTATACTATCGACATTATCGGAAAGCGAACGTTCGGCCGCCAACCTAAACCGAGCTAATAGGCCGTAGCCAACGCCGCCTTCAGCGGCTATCGCGTTGAAATCTTTCGCCGCGTCGTCCGTTTTTCCGGCCAACGAAGCTTCAAGCGCCGACTGGAACCGGGTTCCCAGAGCTTCGGCTTTTTGTATCTCGCTATGTGTATAGAACCGGTAGCCGCCGGTTGCCGCCACAATCAACGCGCCAAACAGTAAAAACCATGGGCTATATTTTTTCCAAATATCAATCGCGTGATCGCGGCGGATATCGTCATCAATTTCACGAAAAATGTCGGACATAGGAAACCCATCGCTAAACAAAAGGAAGCCTCTCTATAAGGAAGCCGGAGCCCATAGTTAAGCGAAAAATCACTCAGCCCATCACGCTCACACCAATCAGGATCGGATGAAGTAAAATCATCGCAATAAATGTTATAAATCCAACGGCTAAGGCGATAATATCTCCCAACACGAGCGGAGCCGGTCGATCAACCGTTACAACCGGCCGCCACTTATACGAAATACGATCGACGACCGCCCAAGTGAGCATTGTGCCGAATAGAATCATACCACCCAAATCACCATTGGCGAGGAAATGCCCCAAAGCCCAAGCCTTAACCGCCACCAACATCGGATGTTTTAAGCGTAATTTAATGTAACCAAGCGGTGAATAGGCCGATGAAAGGGAAATAAAAGCAACCAGCATAAAAACCGAGTTAACGTGTCTAAAGGCTATCGGCGGCGACCAAACCTGGATCATTCCCTCGGCACGATAGCTACCAAAGCCAACTACTAAAACAACAAGCGCTATCAGTGATACGAAGCTATATATACCCTTATAGATCGTTGCTCCCAAGGTAACGACCAAGCGGCCATGCAACGTCGGCGACATTGCAATCGAATGTGTACCGATAAAAAGCAGAATACCGATAAGAAGAAGCACCATGGGACAGTTTCCTTAAGCGTTACAAACATGTAACGCCCCGGCCTGAGCCTTGTCGAGCTTATTTCTAAATCCATCACTCACCAATAACCGCGGAAATAGGTTCGCGATTGCCTTCGACGTCGTCCTCATCAACGGTTGCAAAAGTTTTAATCTCGGGCAATTTAACCGGGCTAGTTAAGCCGATTAATTTTGTAACCTCCGCCTCAACGCGTGGCAATTGGTTGTGATGGTGCAATTGTTCCAGCGCGCCATCGAGTAATGTTTGATCCTGATGGCCACCATGAAACAAATGGGTAATGGCTGCCAAATCGGCTTCGAACTTTTCGCGTTCAACTTTAGCGGCACGCTGGCATTCTTCTAAACGTGCCATGATAAAAGTTGTTCGATCATTGGCTAGCGCAATAGCCGCGTCCTTTTCTGTTAGCGCACGGTTCATATTATCAAGTTGGGTCGTAAATTGCCCCCTCTCCGCTTCTAACCGTGAAAACCGCGAAACTATTCCGGCATTTTCGCTTTCTGCTGCTTCCGCCCGACGCTGGATATTGGTCAATTGAATACCCAGATCGACGGCACGCCGATCACTCAATCTTAATTCCTCAAGTTTTTCCCGATAATTAACACGAGAATCATTCAACATACGCTCATTTGCATCAGCCCGCGCCAGCGCGGCCTCAAGTCTCGCATTGCCGCTTTTTAATTCGTCGCGCAACAATTCAAGACCATCCATCCGTTCAGACGAAATCCTTTCCTTAGCCAGACGCTCATCCTCAAGAGCAGCGCTAAGCTGCATAATTTGGATTTTATGGCTTGAATTGCTCGGTCCAATCTCTCGTAATTGCCGGGATAGCCTAGCATTCTGTTCGGTTGATTCATCGAGGAGATCTTTAAAAAGCTGCTCATGGGTCTGAGCGTGATGCAACGCACTTGAAAGAGATGCAAATTCAATATCCCGCGACGTTGCCTGGATTTCGCTCAGTTCAAGGGCTGAACGGGTGGAAGATAGCTCATTTTGCAATAGAGACAGTTCCGAATTGGCATGATCCAGCTCCTCGGTTTGCCGCGCCAATTGTTCCATTAACGAGCGTTGACCCACACGTTCGCGCTCCACATCCGATTCCAACAATTCCATGCGGCTCGCAAGGCGTTCAATCCGAACTATTACGGCCGATTTTGCCTCAACACCCTGAACAATCTCGTTCTCCAATTGAGAGATTTTATCCAGTAAGATTACCTTCTCATTTCTCTCTGCATCGAGAACCTCCAAAATCTGCTGATTTTGACGACGCGTACCTTCAAGCTCGTTACCTATTCCGACAAACCGCGATAACGAGTACGCGAATTTCTCTTTAAGAGCCTCAACCTGTTCCAATTGATCAAAAAGTCCAGATAATCCACTCGCAAATTCGATAAAAAAAGATGGGCTTATACCGGACGATGCTAGGTTATCATCAGCCTGAACCCTATTCCCATCTTGTTCCAGATCAGAAACATCAAACCTATTGTGCGCGAGCAAATTCAAACCTAACATTTCGTCTTTCCTTTTGCAGTTCAGACGTTTTTAAGCCGGCACCCACGGTTGTAAGGACCAGGGCGAATCTCCTTCACTATATTACGTAACGGAATTAAAGAATCAATTCTTAGTTGTATTTTCTTTAGTAGCAATTTTGAAATGCAATTCAATCATCTGTCGGGTTGAATATGCTACGAACGTTTGATCAATCCCGAAAATCGTCCCGTAAGAAAAATTATTTTTCCTACTGCTTAATTCAAATGATGTTCATTTTAAAAATTCTCATAACCCTACCATCACCAATAGAATTCGTTTGATGCTAATCTAAACAAGTGGTCGCTCAAACCGGTTTACAAAGAAATTAATTCATTTTTCTGCAGTAATTTTTTTGCGTTTTTTCAACGAACACCACTCATTTACCGGTAGTGAAATATTCACTCGGCATAATTCAGACGCGCCGTCAAAACAGTAACCAGTAACCGTTAAGTCTCGACGGGTGAATGGCTTCACCATAGATGGGAACTACTCCCACTCAATCGTCCCAGGTGGTTTTGATGTCACATCATAAACAACCCGATTAATTCCCCTAACCTCATTGATAATCCGGTTAGCAGCACGTCCCAGAAAATTCATATCAAACGGGTAATAATCGGCTGTCATGCCGTCCACCGATGTCACCGCGCGTAACGCGCACACATTGTCATAGGTCCGACCGTCTCCCATAACGCCGACGGTGCGAACAGGTAATAGTACTGCAAACGCCTGCCAAATTGTATCATATAGGCCGGCGTTATGAATTTCTTCGAGAAAAATAGCATCCGCTTTGCGCAAAATATCGCATTTATCTTTTGTCACTTCGCCGGGAATCCGGATCGCTAAACCTGGTCCCGGGAAAGGATGCCGCCCGACGAAAGCGCCGGGCAAGCCAAGCTCACGCCCTAAAGCGCGCACCTCATCTTTGAACAACTCGCGCAATGGCTCAACGAGTTTCATCTTCATCCGCGCTGGCAATCCACCCACATTATGGTGTGATTTTATCGTTACGGACGGGCCTCCTGTAAAGGAAACGCTTTCAATAACATCCGGATAGAGGGTGCCTTGGGCCAAGAAATCGGCTCCACCGAGCTTCTTCGCTTCCGAATCGAATACATCAATAAACAAACGCCCGATGGTTTTCCGTTTTTGTTCCGGATCAGAAACGCCGGCAAGTTCGCGAAGAAAAAGTTCCTCGGCATCAACATGCACCAATGGAATATTATAGTGATCTCTGAAAAGAGAAACTACCTTTTCCGCCTCGGACATACGAAGCAGGCCGTGGTCGACAAAGACGCAAGTGAGTTGATCGCCAATCGCCTCGTGGATCAAAACCGCGGCGACCGCCGAATCGACGCCTCCGGATAAACCACAGATCACACGACCATTGCCGACTTGCGCTCTAATTCGCGATATAGCTTCTTCGCGGAACGCCTTCATGGTCCAATCGGCCTGACAGCCTGCAATGGCACGAACAAAATTCCGGATCAAAGCAGCGCCATGTGGCGTGTGAACCACCTCGGGATGAAACTGAGCCGCATAAAACCGGCGTTTTTCATCCGCAATTACCGCAATCGGCGCGTTCTCTGACGTTGCAACAACCGAAAAGCCTTCTGGCAAAACGGTCACCCGATCGCCATGGCTCATCCAGACGGGATAATGTTGTCCTTTTTCCCATACGCCATCAAACAGGGCGCACTCTTCCGTCACCGTCACCTCCGCTCGCCCAAATTCGCGGTGATGGCCGCCTTCAACATGACCGCCGAGCTGTTTCGCCATAGTTTGTTCACCATAGCAAATGCCAAGCACGGGAATTCCTGCCGTAAAGATCTCATTTGGTGCAGTAGGCGCGTTGGCATCAAGCACCGAAGCAGGGCCACCTGAAAGAATAACGGCCTTAGGTTTCATTTCGGCGAAGACAGAGCCTGCCAATTGAAACGGGACTATCTCGCAATAAATCCCCTCTTCGCGCACGCGACGGGCGATGAGTTGCGTTACCTGACTGCCAAAATCGACAATCAAAACCTTTTCATGGGCCGTCAAATCACCCGCGATCACCATCCCGCTCATCCCTGTCATATCACTTTCTGGAGCACCACTATATAAAACCCGTCCGTCCCAGTTCGCTTAGGCGTGAGCTGCAAGCCAAAGCCTTCAGCTGATGTAAAGTGGGCTAGCCCAGACAAACCGGCATTCTCCGCAACATCTTCCGGTGAAACCACTTCGAAGCCAGTATGGCGGGCGAGAAAGTCCTGCACGGCACCATCATTTTCGCGCGGCAAAAGCGAGCACGTAATATAGGCAATACGACCGCCCGCTTTTACGTAAGTCGCCGCACGATCCAGGACGTAGGCCTGCTCTTTGATACGGTCCTCTAACGCGTTCGGACGCACCCGCCATTTGGCGTCCGGATTACGCCGCCACGTACCAGTGCCCGTGCAAGGCGCATCAACCAATACCAGATCAATGTGGCCCTCCAGACCTTCTAATGGCTCGTCCTCTTTGCCCTTGGGCGAGCGAACCTGAACATTGCGTACGCCTGCCCGGGTCATTCGGTCAAAAATCGGTGCTAGACGGCGCTTATCACTATCGGTGGCAAAAATTTGTCCCCTATTATCCATCAAAGCCGCGAGTGCTAGTGTCTTGCCACCACCGCCCGCACAAAGGTCGATCACCTGCATACCCGGATCGGGAGCCGCCAACATTGTCACAAGTTGCGAGCCTTCGTCTTGGATTTCATAAAACCCCTTTTGGAACGCTGGTTCGGATTGAACGGAAACCGCGCGGCCATCTTCCAGCGGTAAAATACGCAACCCGACTGGCGAATAGCCCGCCGGATGTAGACGCATATGTGATAGTTGGGTTGTCACCGTATCAATATCTGTTTTAAGCGTGTTGACTCGGATATCGACCGGCGCACGCGAAGCAAGCGCTTCCAATTCATCCACCCTGCCCTCGCCAAAGGCCTCGAAAAACTGACTATCGAGCCATTCGGGATAGTCACCAGCGACCCAAGGAGGAGCAACTGCCAAATCAGCGGTGGCGAGCCCCCGCCGTTCAGCGTCCGATAAGGGCTCCGGAGCGAAACGGCCGCCGTCGCACAAAGCAGAGATAGCATTCACATCCAGACCACGGGAGAGATGCAACGTACCCAACAGCATAGAACGTGACGATTCCGCTCCCATGATGAAGCAAGAGGAAGCCTTCCGTCGCAGCGCATCATGAACCAGAGACGATATACCGGCACGATCGCCTGAACCCGCAAAGCGGTGAGATAGACCCCAATCCTTCAAAACATCATTCGCCGGACGCCTTCGGGCAAAAATATCATCCAAAATCTCAATTGCAGCGGTTAGCCGTGCGGAAGGGGTCATTCACTTCTCTTTCAACACGCCATACGGGCGTACATCGTTCAACTTTACGTTGGATAATTCGGGCTCTCGCGGGTAATTGTCACATCGTGGGCATGGCTTTCGCGCAAACCAGCCGAGGTGATGCGAACAAACTCGGCGCGTTCACGGAATTCCGGCAAAGTCGGCGCACCAACATAGCCCATCGCTGCCCGTAGACCGCCTGCCAACTGATGCAATACGCTACCAACCGGACCTTTATAAGGCACCTGACCCTCGATACCTTCTGGCACAAGTTTGAGAGCGTCTTTAATATCCTGCTGGAAATAACGGTCCGCCGACCCACGCGCCATAGCCCCTACCGAACCCATACCGCGATAAGCCTTATAAGTGCGACCTTGATAAAGAAAAACTTCACCGGGGCTCTCGTCCGTCCCAGCCAAAAGTGAGCCGATCATCGCCGTCTCGGCACCCGCGGCCAAGGCTTTTGCCAAATCACCTGAGAATTTTATACCGCCATCCGCAATGACGGGGATATCCGCTTTCGCGGCCACAGAATAGGCGTCCATAATGGCGGAAAGCTGCGGAACGCCGACGCCAGCGACAATCCGCGTTGTGCAGATTGAACCTGGCCCGATACCAATTTTGACGGCATCCGCGCCGGCATCAATCAGCGCCATAGTGCCCGAAGCGGTTGCAACATTGCCTGCAATAATTTGAACCGCGTTAGAGAGCTTCTTGATCCGCGCAACGCTTTCCAAAACGCGTTGCGAATGGCCATGTGCAGTATCGACGATAATCACATCGCAACCCGCGTCAATCAGAGCTTCGGCACGCGAAAAACCGTTATCACCAACCGTCGTAGCAGCAGCCACCAATAGTCGTCCGCGCGCATCCTTCGAGGCATCGGGATGGGAAACCTGCTTTTCCATATCTTTTACGGTAATCAAACCAATACACCGATAGTGATCGTCGACAACCACCAATTTCTCAATACGAAATTGGTGCAAAAGCCTCCGTGCTTCGTCTTGGTTCACACCTTCACGAACCGTGATCAACCGATCTTTAGTCATCAATTCGGAAACAAGTTGCGCGGGATTATTAGCAAACCGCACGTCGCGGTTGGTCAGAATACCCACGAGTTTACCGGCTTTATCGCCCGAACCGCGCTCAACCACGGGAACTCCCGAAATCCGGTTCCGCTTCATCAATTCGAGTGCGTCGGACAGTGTCTCGTCAGGATATATGGTCAGCGGATTTACCACCATGCCACTTTCAAACTTCTTGACGGCCTTTACCTCGTTGGCTTGCTCTTCATTGGTCATATTGCGGTGGAGCACGCCTATGCCGCCCGCTTGCGCCATGGCAATCGCTAAACGGCTTTCGGTAACCGTATCCATGGCAGCAGAAATAATCGGCAGGCGAAGCGAAAGCGAACGGGTAAGGCGGGACGTTACATCAACCTCACCCGGCATCACGCGCGAATGGCCCGGTTGCAAAAGCACGTCGTCAAACGTTAACGCTTCGCGGATGGTAGAGGTCACGGCCATAGCCAACTCCTTGCCTGCCTCAAGAGGCGGTGTTCGGCGCAACAACCGCGCAGCCGATGAATAGATTGGCACTGGCAAGTATCATGCTCCTTGAAAAACGGAAAGCACTTCGCTCGAATTTTTCAAAATAAACCCTTAAAAGCCGTAATTCGCTGCGCACAACCGACCTATTCATCGTCATCCGCATCCCGACCATCGGTCGACGCAGTTTTGGTACCGCGATATCCCGTAGCTACCACATATAGTTCCGCCGAATCAGGGCGACTTGCAGCGGGTTTATAATGGCGCACGGCGGCAAAATCTCGTTTGAGATTATTCAACAATTCGCCTTCGCTACCGCCTTGCAAAACCTTCGCAAGAAATGCGCCGCCGGGCGCTAATACTTCACGAGCAAACTCGCCAGCAAGTTCAGCGATCGCCACAATTTTCAAATGATCGGTTTTCTTGTGCCCTGTCGTGTTGGCCGCCATATCCGACATCACAACATCCGCCTCGCCACCGAGCATCACCTTTAGCCGATCTGGCGCATCGTCGAGCAGAAAATCCATCACTTGAAAATCAACACCCGCTATTGGTTCAATCTCCAGAAGGTCAATGCCGATAACTTTGCCCTTACCCTTATCCGAGCCAACAGACTTGGCCGCTACTTGCGACCAACCACCGGGCGCCGCTCCTAAATCGACAATCCGGCCATAGGGCTTGAATAGTTTAAACTTCTCGTTGATCTCAATAATCTTAAACGCTGCGCGCGAGCGATAGCCCTCGCGCTTCGCGCGCGCAACGAACGGGTCGTTCAATTGCCGTTCAAGCCATCGGGTTTGCGACACGGTTCGCTTGCCATTCGATTTGACCCGCTGTTTGAGCGAACGCCCACCTTCGCGACCGGAGATATTTTCCGCACTCATACGTTCCCTGCCTGCGTTTGCGGCCAAACGCCATCTTCCGCCATCAGTTGCATCAAGATACCCTCACGAAGGCCGCGGTCGGCAACCCTAATCCGGTCGGATGGTAACACATTGCAAATCGCATCCAAAATTGCGCATCCTGATAAAACCAGATCGGCCCGCTCAGGGCCAATGCATGCGCTACCCTCGCGTTCTTGATAACTCATCCCGATTAAGCGGTCGATTATGTTACGAATTTGATGATCCGCCATCCAAATCCCGTCCACTTGTCTTCGATCATAACGTGTTAAACCCAAATGCACACCTGCCAACGTTGTGACCGTTCCTGATGTTCCGAGCAAATGGAATTTTTTTGGAAGTTTTCCGCTACCAAGGGCGCTTACAAACGGTTTTAATAACGCTTCAACTTCGGCAACCATTGCCGCGTAAATTTGCATTGTGACATGCCGACCACCATGCCGCTCTGCAAGACTAACAACGCCGACCGGAAGTGACGACCACTCCCTGATACGCGAACGGACGGTGGTACGGTGGTCATCCGCTCGATCCAGCCAAACGATCTCAGTAGATCCGCCACCAATATCGAACAGGACTACACCTTCGGCTTCGGGGTCCGCTAAAGCCGCGCAACCGGAAGCAGCTAGAACGGCTTCAGTTTCGCGGTCTATAATTTCGAGATTTAAACCGGTTTCCTTTTCTACCCTGACAATAAATTCCAAATTGTTATCCGCCGCACGACATGCTTCGGTGGCGATTAGTCGAGCCCGCGTAACGCCCCGATGATCCATCTTATTGCGGCAAATTTTTAAAGCTTCAATGGTCCGTTCAATTGCACTGTCCGCCAAGGCATGGGTAGCGCCAAGCCCCTCACCCAACCGAACGATGCGAGAAAAGGCATCAATCACCTTAAACCCGTCTCGCGACGGCCTCGCCATTAAAAGGCGACAATTATTTGTGCCCAAATCAAGGGCAGCATAAATCGCGTGCGACGATGCATTGGTTGACCTGCCTGAAAATGGGCGCGATCCACCTGAAAAAACATTCATTTCACGCTGGACAAAAGTCCGCGACATCTAAATTTGACCTAAAATTCTCATTCCCTTTCTTGGTAACACCAAGGTCGACCGCGTGCAAAGCCTCATCTTCCAAAGGGTGACATTTTTAGACGTGGCTCTTACGCTGCAAAACGAACGAATTGCAACTGCGCAATGGTTCTCATAATACGCAAGGGAACAACCGGCTTTGTGATCATCGCGTCTATTCCAGCATCGCGAGCTTCATTGACCATCGACCGAATTGCCTGTGCGACGATAACGAGAAGTTGCGGCACACGCTGGATCTTTGCGTCGCTTCTGATCATCCGTGATACTTCAACGGACGTTAACATCGGAAGGTCTTCATCAAACAAAATAAGGTTCAAATGCTGTTGTCGAGCGCATTCAAGGAGCCCATTCACCGTGTCTACGAGTACCGGTTGGGCGTAACCAAAGCTCAACAAAAGATCGCTCAATTGAACGCGCAAATATCGATCAGGGCTAGCGACCAACAGTCGGGAATATTTAGGAAAGACAAAATTCGACGTCAGCATGATCAATCAATAAGGTTGAACGGGGATAACCACCGCAACCCATAGTTGAACCAAAAATCTTAAACCTCCGAAAAAATAAATCTTAAAATGCAACATAACGCTGAATGGGAAGTCATTCACCCGGAACGATAAGAGGCTCAACATCGATGCGCGGCTTACCCTTCAAAAACGTGTCAATCTTATCCAGATAGATGTAAACGACAGGTGTGATAAAGAGCGTCAAAATTTGTGAGACCGCTAACCCACCTACGACCGCGATCCCAAGCGGTTGACGCAATTCAGAGCCAGCGCCAGAACCGAGCGCAATTGGGAGCGTACCAAACAGGGCCGCAAAGGTCGTCATCATGATCGGCCTAAAGCGAACCAATGCCGCCTCCCGAATGGCCTCGCGCGCGGGTAAACCCTGAGATCGAAGTTCAAGCGCAAAATCCACCATCATAATGGCATTTTTCTTCACTATGCCTACCAACATCAAAATGCCGATAATAGCGATCACTGAGAGATCGAGATTGAAATATTGCAACGCTAAAAGCGCCCCGAGGCCGGCAGATGGAAGACCTGACAAAATCGTAATCGGATGGATGAAACTCTCATACAAAACGCCCAATACGATATAAATCACAAGAACAGCAGCCAAAATCAGCAATCCCTGCCCCTTAAGCGAATCTTGGAATTGAGCTGCAGAACCCGAAAAACCAGGTGTAACCGCGGACGGCAATCCAATGGTTTTCTCAACCGCCTTAATTGCATCCACCGCCTGGCCGAGCGATACACCAGGTGCGAGGTTAAAGGAGATGGTAACGGACGGTTGCTGAGATTGCCGGTTGATCGTCAAAGGTCCAATGTTTCTGCGAATAGCGGCAACCGCAGATAGCGGCACATTTTGTCCGGTCGCACTTTTTACAAAGAGGCGATCTAATGCAGCTGGATCCGATTGATAATCGCGGTTTGCCTCCATTATCACGGCAAAGTCGGAAGATGGTGTGTAAATGGTCGAGATCTGCCGTGTACCAAAGGCATTATAAAGGGTTTGGCGGACAGAATCCGACGAAACGCCGAAATTGGCTGCTTTTTCACGATCTAGGTCGACAACAATTTGTGGGTTGGCAATCTGCAAATCAGTTGTAACATCGCGCAATTCTGGCGTCTTGGCCATTTGCTCACGCATTTTCGGGGCAGACCCAAAAAGCGCTTCGATATCTGCTGATTGCAGCGTGTATTGATATTGCGCTCGTGACAACCGCCCCGCATTCAAGTTCAAATTCTGCACGGGAATGAAGACTGAGGAAATACCGGGAACTTGTGACGTGGCACGGCGCAAGCGGCCAATAATCTTCGTCATGTCATCCCGCTCGGCGCGGGGCTTTAGCTGGATAAACAAGAAACCTTGGTTCGTCGCACCATTGCCCACCGACGAGGTGAAATAATCGACCGCTGGATCCTTACCAACAATCTCGTTGACCTGAACCTGATGGGCGGCCATCGCCTCGAACGAGATGTCGGGCGCGCCTTCGGTCGAGGCCCGCAACAGACCCGTATCTTCCTGAGGAAAGAAGCCTTTCGGCACATCCCCATAAAGCTTTGCCGTGATCCCTAAGGTCGCAATCGTTAGGACCAAAACCACCAATCGGATCTTTAAGATGAAATCAAGCGACAGACGGTAGAGCGACAAGAGACCATTAAAGGCCCCATCCACGATCCGAGAAAACAATCCCGACTTCTGGTGGGGATTGTGATTGGAAAGCACACGAGCGCAGATCATTGGCGTAAGCGTCAACGACACAAAGCCCGATACAAGAATAGCAACCGAAATGGTCGCCGCAAATTCGCGGAAAACACGACCAACCACGCCGCCCATAAAGAAGACGGGAATAAACACCGCGACAAGCGACAGCGTGATCGAAATAATCGTAAAGCCAATCTCCCGCGCGCCCTTAAGTGCCGCATCAAATGGTTTCATGCCCTCTTCGACATGCCGAACAATATTCTCCAGCATCACGATTGCATCGTCGACCACAAAACCAACGGACAGGGTTAGGGCAAGCAGCGATATGTTATCGATCGAATAGCCGAACATATACATGGCCGCAAACGTCCCGACGAGTGAAACGGGCAACGCAAGCGCTGGAATGATGGTAGCAGAGAGCGATTTCAAGAAGATAAAAATCACCATGATCACCAGAGCCATCGCGAGCACCAATGAAAATTGTACGTCAGCCACCGCTTCGCGGACCGGCACCGAACGATCTGTTAAAACATCCATTTGAACGGAAGCGGGCAATTGATTCCGATAAAACGGAAGTTTTGCACGAACCTGATCGACCACATCCACCGTATTGGCATCAGACTGCCGAAAAATCGCCATTAAGATCGCCCGATCCGGCTTATACCAACTGGCCGTTTGATCATTCGCGACCGAGTCCCGGACAGCCGCTATATCCTCAAGTTTTACGGGAATACCGTTTTTGGAGGAAACAACAATAGCGCCATAATCCGCTGCGTTGCGCAATTGACCCGAAGCTTCAATCGTTACAACCTGTTTGGTACCCCTTAGTGTGCCGGTCGGCTGGTTCGAATTGGCCCCTGCAACCCCTTTTTGAATATCAGCAAAGGAAAGACCTCGGGCTGATACAGCTTCAGGATCGGCGGCTATTCGAACCGCAAATTTCTGCTGACCAAAAATCTGAACCTGTGCCACGCCATTGATTTGCGAAATCTGCTGTTGCAGAATTTGTTCGGCGTAGTCTTGAACCTTGTAAAGCGGCAGCGTGGACGAACGAAGCGCCACGAAAAGCACCGGTTGATCGGCCGGGTTTACTTTTCGAAAACTAGGCGGGTTGGGCAAATCCGCAGGCAAACGCCTAAGCGATCCACTGATTGCCGACTGAACGTCAAGCGCCGCCCCGTCAATGCTTCGATCCAAATCAAATTGCAGCGTAATATTGCTCGAGCCGAGGCTCGAGATCGACGTCATCGAGGTCACGCCCGAAATGGTCGAGAATTGCCGCTCCAAAGGAGCCGCAACCGAGGACGCCATACTCTCAGGACTTGCACCCGGTAAATCAACCGAAACGCTGATGGTCGGAAAATCAACGCGCGGCAAGGCCGCTACCGGCAGCAGCCGATAGGCAAACAATCCGAAAATGATAAAGGACAACGTAATAAGCGTCGTCATCACCGGGCGACGGATGCAAAGTTCGGAAAGCGACATTACTGAGCTCCCACAGACGCGCCCTTGGGCTCAACTTTAACGCCATCTACCAACTGAATTTGTCCATCGGTCACAACTTTCTCGCCGCCTTTAAGTCCATCGACAATTTCAGTCCGGCCATCAACGGTACGGCCAACCTTAACCGGACGAACTTTTGCAACACCATCGGCAACCACGAAAACAAGGGATCCCTTCGGCCCCGTCTGCACCGCCTCGCGCGGAGCCGTCACGACATTTTCAGGAATCTTCAGCGTCACACGGACGTTACAAAGCGAACCGGGCCACAATAATTCACCCGTATTTTCAAACAGCGCTCGAACCGTGACAGTTCCGGACGTTGTATCAACCACATTATCGACAACTGAAATTTTGCCATTTGCGACAGCGCTCGAGCCTTGGAACGTTGCCTCCACCTTAGCTGACGGGTCGCTTAGCGATGATTTGATATCGGGCAAGAAGCGTTGCGGTACGCTGAATGCTACATAAATTGGTGAAATCTGATTGATAATCACGAAGGGCACGCTGCCATCCCCTGTCTTCGCAATATTGCCTACGCGAATCCCGGCGACACCAACGCGGCCCGAAATGGGTGCCGAAATCGTGTAATAGCTTAACTGTACACGCAAAATATCGAGAGCTGCCTTATCGGCCATCAACTGTGCTGAGAACGTAGCTACCTGCGTTTTGCTGTTTTCAAGATTAACCTTTGAAGCAAATTCATTCGCTGCCAAGGCCTCATTTCGTGCAACATCACGCTGAGCCTGTTCTAACTGCGCCGTCGTCCGCGCAACCGTTGCCTCTGCCTGGCGTATTTGCGCCTCAATACCGCGCTGATCGAGACGAACTAACACATCGCCCGCTTTAACCGTCGCACCATCTGCAAAAGTCACCTCAATAATTTGGCTTTCAACCCTTGGACGAAGTGTTACCGACGATACAGGCTGAACCGTACCAATCGTCTCGATCCTTACCGGTAATGGACCGCTTTTAACCTCGCCAAGTAACACGGGTACAACCCGTTCTGGCGGCGTCATAGGTGGCGTCGACTGGGAAAATGCAATGCCGATTTGTCCATAAAAGAAGAGAACAGCGGTTAGGGCCAGACGAGGTAGGCAGAGGAAACGCGTAACAGGCATAGGCAATCCAGTCTAATGGTGTGACCGTTTTCCGAGCAACGAAACGGCTATCATCGAAGGCTTTGGAATATTATTATTAAACTTTTGCAACATATGCCGTGCTTTGTCTTTCAAATCACATGAATTTTTTGTCATGTAAGTGATAGCTCTGCTTGCCATGGCACCTTGGCTTCGGTATGAAAACGCACCGGCGTTGTCTGGCGAAGTCTTTCGTGGTTAAAAACGGTAGTTTCGTTGGGGGATAGTTCAACGGTAGAACTGCGGACTCTGACTCCGTCAATCTTGGTTCGAATCCAGGTCCCCCAGCCATTTATTTAAATTTAAATGGCTAAAACGGTGCGCATACACGGAACATAGAATAATTTTGACGTCGCCTGATCGGATCTGCCCCAAAAGTAGGCTATCATAGGTAAACTCATAGGTGGAGCCCAGCCATGATTACCCCTCCTAAGAAGTCTATTCCGAGCGGTTTAGACGAACTGACCGCCTTCCCCTTTGCAATGAAAGACACATTGCGTGGATTGCGCCGGAGCCTGTTCGATTTCCCAAAAGACCTTCCCGTGTCAACCATTGACGAACCACCGCAATCGCCAATGGCTCTCGCCCAGCTTCTTATCCATAAGACAAGGAAAGTTGCCGCACTGGGAGATGGTTTGGCCCGCGACATTTTGCTGCGCCATCGTGACGAAGCCCGCATCCTAGCATTCGCAGGGTCTGGATTTACCGCGTCGACAAAAGGAGACGATGAGGCCAAGCGGCGCACCTTCGTAACATCGCGATATAGTGCAGCCAAATTCGTGCTCTTCCACTTCGGCTATAGCGGGACGCTTGTGCTTGAACAACCAATTGATAATGTATGGCGGACTTTGTCCGACAGGTTTACGGCAGAAACTGATCCAGACCATCGACAAGATGGCTCCAATTTTTACCGATTAGCCGCCACCGCAATCGCACTTGCCGCATGCGGGTCGATCTCGCAACCAACGGCGCCTGAGTGCGAACAATCCCTCGCGTTCCTGACCTTTGCGTCCGTCGGATTGGCAGAAGCGGTTTTGTCCGTATCGCATTATCATAGCTATGAAACAACGTTGGCAGCCCTTGAACTATCGGCTGATGTAATGCGTTTACGGAAGGCTTCGCTAGCGTCGATATTGAATGGATTTGACCCAGAAGGGCAATTGGCTGCCGAATACCAGTTGTTGGCCTCGGCTTTAGCGGAAACCTAATTTATGCAACTACCGATGCTTTCAGAATTTAACATTGAACGAGATTTAAAGCATCGGATTCGAGATATCCGTTTTTTTGAGACTACTTTTCGGCGAAATACCCATTTGATGTTGCGAAATCATGGTAGGCAACCAATCATTCATCAAACACTTCTTCGCTCGACCTTTCTAATGTGGCTTGAAGACTTTCAGGCGAAACGACAATTTGCCGAAATCGATCGGCGAGATTTCATTTGTTTTTCGGCTGGAAAAATGCTCGCCGAATTATTGCGCTTTGAACCAATTTCGATTTTACCAACCAGTATTGGTAGCTCCGCAATTGAAACCCACTGGCCAGTGGGGTCCGCCTATGTCAGTTATTGCCTAGGCTTGGCGCTTTCCGTTTTAGAGCAAGAATTACACATGCCGACTATCGTATCCGAATATGCCAATGACGCGCGTTTTTGGCAAAGTTTTCGGGAAAATACCGCCGATAATCCGGATTTTGCGATCCCTTTTCTCGATCTCTTATTGGGCCAAACACCAAATTGGACGGAGCCGAGATTGGGTGAACAACGCCCCGCTATTAAGGCACGGACTAATACATCCCTTTTCCGTTAGACCTTCAACGCGTCCAAATTGCGGAACAATTCAAGCGCCTCTGGGTTGGACAGTGCCTCTTGGTTTTTAATTGAGCGGCCATGAACCACATCACGTACTGCCAATTCTGTAATCTTGCCTGATTTGGTGCGGGGAATATCGGAAACGGCAATAATCTTCGCTGGGACATGGCGCGGACTCGCCCCTTCGCGGATTTTTGTCCGGATTTGTTTTTCAAGTAAGGGATTAAATGTAACCCCAAGCTTTAAACGGACAAACAGCACCACCCGAACATCACCATCGAACTCCTGACCAATGGCTATAGATTCAAGCACCTCAGGAATTTGTTCCACTTGAGCGTAGATCTCGGACGTACCGATACGTACCCCCCCCGGATTGAGCGTTGCATCCGAGCGCCCGTGAATGATTATGCCGCCGTTTGGCGTCCATTCGGCAAAATCGCCATGACACCAAACGCCTTGAAACCGCTCGAAATAAGCCGCGTGATATTTCGTCCCACCGGGATCATTCCAAAAACCGATTGGCATCGATGGAAAGGCTTTGGTGCACACTAACTCGCCTTTGCCCGTCTCAACCGCATTTCCTAAATCATCCCAAACTTCAATCGCCATCCCGAGACCGGGCCTTTGGATTTCTCCAGCGTAGACAGGCGACGAAGGATCACCCAATACAAAACACGACACAATATCGGTGCCGCCCGAGATAGACGCCAAATGAACCGTCTCGCTTATCGCCTCATAGACCCACTCGAACGTCTCAGCCGCCAAAGGGGAACCCGTGGAGGCCAACATTCTCAAAGCAGGCAAATAATGCGTGTGCTTTGGTTCAAGTCCTTCTTTTCGGCACGCATCCAGATATTTAGCTGACGTCCCGAAAAACGAAATCTGCTCTTGTTCGGCATAATCAAACAGAACATTGGCATCGGGTGAAAAAGGTGACCCATCATATAAAACCAGTGTGGCACCGCAGGCGAGTGCAGATACCAACCAATTCCACATCATCCAACCCAACGTGGTAAAATAGAAAATCCGGTCATCTGAATTTAACCCGCCATGGATGCGATGCTCTTTAAGATGTTGAAGCAGGGTCCCACCAGCGCTGTGTAGAATACATTTAGGTACACCCGTTGTGCCCGATGAAAACAAAATAAAGAGGGGATGATTGAACGGTAGGCGGCTAAACGCGACATCTCTGACCTTAAAGGGCTCTAAAGCCGTAAATAGACGTTCCGCCTTTGGAAGTTTATCAACCACATCGTTCTCTTCGCCAATTAGCGAAACAATCAAAACCGCCGACAGACACGGCAGACCTGAAATAATTTCGCCCAATTTGTCGGCCAAGCTCAGCGCTTTACCATTATAATAATAACCATCGCATGTGATCAAAACCTTCGGTGTAATTTGACCGAAACGATCCAAAACACCGCGCGGACCAAAATCTGGCGAGCAAGACGACCATATTGCGCCAATCGAAGCTGTCGCCAGCATAAACGCAACCGATTCAGGCATATTGGGCAACATCGCGGCTACTCGGTCCCCGACGGTGACGCCATTGGCCAATAGCCATTGCTGCGCGCGAGAAACCAACGCGCTTAACTCGCCACGTGTCATCCGCCGTTCAACTTTATTTTCCGACCGGAAAATCATTGCTAAATCATTGTTAGACTGGCGCATGAGGTTTTCAGCGAAATTGAGTTTCGCTTCGGGGAAGAAATTTGCGCCGGGCATTTTATCGTCCATCAGGACAATCGACCCTTTTTCACCAATAACACCGCAAAAATCCCAAATCGCTGACCAAAAAGGTGCGCGATGACGAATGGATGCCGCATGAAGTGTTGGGTAATTGTTGCAAGAGAAACTCGTCCGTTCGTTAAAATAACGCATGAACTGGTTCATCACCGAAGCGGAAACCGCCGCTGCTTCAGGTACCCACAATCGTTTGGGGGGGGTATTCATGTCGAAGCTCTCCTGCAACAAGCAATTAAACGCGTAATTTCTTAGCCCGATCGTTAACACAGTCTCTTTCAGCAATCATTCGGACGATGTATAGCATTGATGGTAGATGAGGAATTGGGCATCTGGACGGCATGTTGACAATCATATCCTTCCGCCCTGCGTTACGTCTGTTGGTCATCGCTTGCGGTGTCGTCGGTGCTTTTATCATCGTTGGCCTGATCTCCATCCCAATCAATAGCACGGCAGTGCTCGCTGAAATTAAAACCATATTGGACCGCGATGTCGCGCCGCTTTCCAGAATTGAAGGCCAAGCAAGCCTCCACCTTTTGCCTAAACCGACAATTGAAATTTCGGCAGTAACTGTCTCGTTTCAAAATAAAATTGAATTATCGTCACCTCGTATCTCATTTGGATTGCGTCTTTTTTCACTGTTGAGTGGACGTTATGAACCGGTCTCGCTCGAAGTCGAAGCGCCGCGCGTCTCGGTACCGCCTGTTCTTGTGCCGTTGAACGCTCGAGAATTAACCCCGTTACTAACCACAGAGCTCAATAAGCCAACCGAACATCATCGGCAGATCGAAGTCATTACCGTTTACGGCGGTACGTTCGAAATACTGGATAGTCCAACGGAAACCTTGAATGCCTCGGATTTGAAAGCCAATTTCTATTTTTCTTCCGATGGCGCAAAAAGCGTTAACGCGTCGGGAATTTGGCGCCAGCAAAACGTCGCCCTTACCGTTTCGCTTGGTCGGCCGAATCAAACCCAAGACGACGCTAGAAGCCTATCCCTCGATTTGAGTTCACCTTCAGCCAACATCTGGCTTAAAGGGGTAGCATTTGCGGGTGGACAGCCGCAATTCGACGGAAAAATACTGGTCACGACCCCTCGTTTAGATCGGCTAAGCGAATGGCTAACAGTGTCCCCCCCTATCAATGTTTCAACCGCTCTTACATTAGATGGGACTGCTCATCTCACGCCAACTTTGCTTTCAATATCAGGTGCAAACGTAAAACTTGGCTCCGTAGATATGTCCGGCAGTGTATCCTTCGATATTTCCGGTCCGCGTGCTTTAGTTGCAGGAACTTTATCAGCGGGCGATATGGATGTTACATCGTTTCTGACGCCAATTTGGCCAAAACAACCAAATGCTTCGACGTGGAAGCTTACGCCAGTTGATCCCGAACTAACCCCGCAACAAGACCTCGATATCCGTCTATCAGCCGAGCGGGTTAATCTCGGTATCGTTCGAATTTCTAATGTAGCCCTATCGATCATGGCCAAAAACCGAACACTCGACGTCACACTGGCTTCAGCTAAACTTTTCCAGGGAAGCGCTAAAGGAAAATTATCCGTATATCCATATGGACAGGGATTTAGTGTGACAACAAGGGGAACATTCGAAACCATAGACATCGGCCAGTCGACGCTTGCTCTAATGGACATTCGTCGGGTCGAGGGAACGGCCAGCGGAAAGTTTAGTTTTGACGCCAATGGTGCATCGCTCGATCAATGGATGAAATCGCTATCTGGTTCAACGGACATGACCATTTCGAATGGTACCATGACCGGTATTAATATCGCCTCGGTTCTCAAGCGGATTGAGACACGTCCTCTTTCGGTCATCCGTGATATGCGGGGTGGAAAAACAGATTTTGAAGCGATGCGCATTTCAGCCGAATTAACAAATGGCAAAGCAAAACTGAACGATACAACGATGAAACTATCTCCCAACCAGATGAACCTGTCGGGTAGCATCAATATTGGCGAGCGAAGTTTGAATCTCAACGGAGAGGCCTCCGCACCCGCGCCGGCAAACGGAGCGGACCCCGCTATACTAGCCTATACGGTAACAGGAAGCTTCGATGATCCAGTGGTAACGCCAGATATTAACCGCATTCTAAAACGGTCAACAACGGTACTAGCACCAGCAGAATGAAAATAAGACGGATTACTGATCCGTTTGTACTGCGGTAACAAGTGGAACGCCGCCGAGGCCATCCTTGTTATAAATATCATCGCGGAACTGAACAAAGCCCTCGGGTGTAGCCCAAGCGGTAATATAAACCCAAAATACGGGAACAGGCTTCGCCAACCGCGCATCGACCCGTTGCCCAGATTGAATCGCATCGTCGATCTGCTCGCGCGACCAACCGGGTGTTTCCTTCAGCAACCATTCAACATAATCGCGCACATTTTGAACGCGCATACAGCCGGACGAAACAAACCGATAATCATCACCAAAAATACCCTTTGCAGGCGTGTCGTGCATGTAAACGCCGTACGGATTGGCAATATTGATACGCACAAATCCAAGAGAATTAAATTCACCGCCTTGATCTTGGCGGAATTGATAACGAGTGGCTTCATCACTCTTCCAATTTACCCGATCTGCTGCCAATTCTTGGCCATCATTCGTGAAGATACGGATTTTGTTCTCGGTGAGATAACCGGGATTGGCCTGCATCTTCGGAATCAAGTCCTTTTTGATGATAGAGGCCGGAACGGTCCAAAATGGGTTAAAATTAATATCAATAACCTTTGTAGTCATGATCGGCGATTGCCGGTCAATCTTGCCTACGCCGGCCGCGTGACGCGTTTGAACTAGATTATCCTCAACGGTCTCTACAATCGCACCCGGAATATTGGCTGTAACATAACGCCTTCCTGGATTTGACGCATAAGAGCGGAGCCTGACGATATTCACCTCTAACTGTTTTAAGCGAATTTCCGCTGGAATATTGAGCGCGGTAAGCGTTTGTGCCGCCACAACGCCCGTTGGCCGCAAGCCGTGCAATTCCTGAAAGCGACGAACACCCGTTTCCACAAATGAATCAAAAATATCCGAAAGCCCAGCCTCAACATCAAGATCACCCGACGCCATCAACCGCTTGCGCAAATCAACAACAGCCTGATTTTGCATACCCAGCTTAAGCGGGACGCGGGGCATCATTGGCCAACCGCCATTTGCAACAACCGTCCGATAGGCTTCCAAAACAATTTGGGTCGCGTTCAAAGTCTCTGGTGATAGCAATGGCGTCGTTGAACGATCTAACGTTTTCGACGTCGCTGCATCATAACTCTGCGCCCATTCGGCCTGATCCGCATCGTCCGTAGAAATTTGAGCGAAAGCCTCGGCAAGGATACCCGGCGACAACAAAAGGGCCGCGGTTCTCAACAAAACCGACCGACGTGAGACCATTTTTAAACCAATCATGAAATCGAGTCCAATCAACTTAACTCCAGTATAGCCGATGACAGTAAAGGAATGCTTTCGCGCCACCACACCACTAGCGTCAGGTCTTTCACAAATCGCTATGTCAATTTCATGGCCAAAAATGTTTACC
>Ga0114964_10000338_pt1 | contig 36540 bp, 25 predicted proteins | sample C_131016_MF_Meta_FD_92638 | JGI IMG/M metagenome (GOLD analysis project Ga0114964, IMG submission 92638) | Freshwater microbial communities from Lake Croche, Canada to study carbon cycling - C_131016_MF_MetaG | ecosystem: Environmental > Aquatic > Freshwater > Lake | place: Lake Croche, Canada...
AAAGAAGATATAAATTATTTTATAAAATTTATATATTATTATAATAATGAAATTATAATAGATAATTTAAATGATTTATTTTCATATATAATAAAAGAATTTTTAACAAATGATAATGAAAAAATAAATTTAATTATTAATGAAAAAGAATATGAAATAAATAATATAAAAAATCATATATATAAAATAAATGTAGAAGAAAAATATTCAAAACCAAAAATAATATTAAATAAAATAGAAAAAAATTTAATAATAAATCTTATAAAAAAAAATAATTCAAATAATTTATTTATAATATTAGCACATGATTTTTATTATTTTAATTTTAATTTAATAAAAGAAATAAAATATAAATATTATATAAATAATGAAATAATAGAAATAATAGATAAAAATAAAGATGAAATAATAAAAAATAGAGATATTATAAATTTTTCATCTTATGAAAATGAAAATATGTCATTAACATCATTAAAAAATTATTCAATAATAAATATAGAAAATAATAATTTATTTTTTATAATAAATTATGGTATATTATTATCAAGTTGTTTATATACAAATATAAATATATATAATTATTTATCATTAATATATATATATATAGCTTTAGAAAAATTAGAAAATGAAATAGAAACTATAAAAAAATATGATGGAGATGATAAAAATAAAAGAAATTATAAATTATTTTTATTAAAAGTAAATATAATAGAATATATAAAAGATTGTATAATTTATATACAATCAAAATTACTAATAAATTATGATATATATAAATATATATATAATTTAATAAATTTTAAAGAAAATATAATTATTAATAGTCTTAAAATAAATATAGATGTGCGTTTTATAAAAGATTTATTAAAAAATAGAAATAAATTAATAGAAATAAATTATATAAATTTATATAATTGTTTAGAATTAATATTAAATATCTGTATATTACCAAAAATAGAAGATAAAAGATATATAAATGAAATAATAAAATTACAATATATATTTTTATTGCCTATTTTAAAAGAATTAAAAAAATCAAATATAAATACTATAATAATAGAAAAAGAATTAATTAAAATAAAAGCAATAGAATTATTATTAAAAATAAATAAAAAAGATAAAATAATAGGAGGAAATTCATCATCTGAAAATCAATTATTTAAAGACCAATCATTAAAAGAACAACAATTATTAGAACAACAATTATTAGAAAAAAAAGAAGATCATTTATTAAGTGATAATAGCACAGATATAAATAATATAATAAAAGATTTAAAAATATTTGGATTAATAGAAAAAAATATAGAAGATTTAAATTTAATTAATTATAAAAAAGATATATTAAAATATATTACTGAAATAACATCATTAAATAAAGATGGTAAAAGCTTAAATATATATGATGTAGAAAAAATTGTAGAAGAATATGTACCAAAAAACTATACTCAAGAAAATTATATAAGTCAAATAACAATTATAAATACAATTGTTGAAAGAAAAATAAATAATATAAAAGAAGAATTAAAAATATATAAAAATAATAATTTACCTCAACAAAAAACAATAAAAGAATTAGAAAATAATATAGAATTATTAAAAAAATTAATAAAAAACTTAAAAGAAAATGATATTGATAATCCAATAATTAAAAAAATTATAGAAGATACTATTATATTAAATAAAGAAAATGAAAAAAAAATAGATTTTAATGATAATCAAACAATAATTGATATTATAAATAGTTATATTAATGAATTTAAAAAAATAATAGATTTATATATTTCTACATTAGAAGAAGCATTATCTATATATATAGGAATTCAAATAACTTTAAAAGATTTACAAGAGAATTATAAAATTGTTTTAGGAAATAAAAAAGGAGGTGCTAATCCATCACAAATAAAAAATATAGATAAAAAAGCTGATAAAATAGAAAAATTAGAACAAATATTAAAAATGGATAATGATGAACCATCAAAAAAACTAAATAAAATAAAAGAAATAATAGATAATGTAAAAAAAGATTTTAAAAAATTAAAAACAAATAGTTTAATATCAAATACAGAAATTAAAAAAGAAGAAATATTAAAAGAATATAAAGATAATAAAGGAAATAATTTATTTGAAAAAATATTATCAGAATATGATAATGATTATAATGAAAAAACAGAAGAAATAGCAAAAAATAATTTATATAATAATGTAATAAGTAATAATCTTAATCCATTAATAGAATTAGAAATAAAATTTAGAGATAAATTATTATTTTTATTAATAATTTTTTTACTTCGTATAGGAAGTTTATATATAACTTATTATTTTATAGATAATGGTACAATAACAAATATAAAAAAAGGAGTATATTATTATAGTATAATATATTTAATATTATATATAATATTAATAATATTAATAAATGTAGATGTATTTAGATTAAGATTAATATTTAATTATTTAAATATGCATATAAATTCAACAAGTATATTTACACATATAATAATAACTATAATAATATCATATTTAATATATTTATTAATATTAAATATGAATAATGATCCAATAAGAACATCATTATCAAAAAATGAAAAAATAAAATTAAAATATAAATTAGATATATTAACAATAACAATAATGATATTTATGATAATAATAACATTAGTTATTTAGAATAATATTTAAATAATAATGATAATTGAGAATTATAATTATAAATTTTAGAATTTATAAAATCTTTTAAAATTAAATTATTTTTTTTAATAATTATACGATTATTATCATCTTTATTAATAATAATATTATCTGTATATATATTATTATCTTTAATAATTTTAATTTTATTATTAATATTAAAATCATAATGATTTTCAATTTTTAAGGAAAAAGTTTCATTAGAAATATTTTCAAGTACATCAATAATAGGATAATTATAAATAGATAAATCAATAATATTATTAAGATAATCAATAAATGTAATAGTCCAATTATTAGAATTAAGATTAATATTAATATAATTATCAGTAATAGGTTTCCATATTTCCCATTTTTTATTATTAGAATTAGAATTATCAAGAATATAAGTATAATTAATTATTTTAGTATTATCATTAATAGATAATAAAATATAAGGAGTTTTATTACTAATATCATAAGGAATACATAAATAACAAGGATAAATAATATTATTATTAATATCAATATTAGGATTAACTTTAAAATTATTTTTATTAGTGTTAATAATAAAGGTTTTAAATTTATTAATAAGTGTTAAATCATGATTTTGATTATTAATTTGAATAGAACTAATAGGATTAATAAAATTTTTTTCATTATTATCATCATTAATTAAAGGTTCATTAATATCAATAGATGAAGAAATAAGGTTCATATTAGCTCTAATATTTTCAAATTCTTTAAGTTTATTTTCAATATCAATAATAGGTATATTTTGTAGAGGAGGATTAGAAATATTATTAGTATTAATTTGTTCTTCAATTTCATTTTTAATTTTAATTAAAATTAATTTATTAATTTCATTTGTAGGTTTAGATGAATTAATATTATTTTCAATATAAGTATTATTAAAAATATTAATAAATTTATCTTTAGAATATTCATTAATAGAATATTTATCTTTAAGCATTTTAAGACAAGATATATATAATTTATCAATATCCATAATAGATATTAATTATTAATATTTTTTTAAATAATTAATATTAGGTCTAAAAAATTTATATCTTAATTTTTTCATATTAGTATCATTAAAATCTGGATGATTTATAATTTTATCAAATGTAATTTTTTTATTTTTTCTTAATAATAATAACCATCTTGTTTGAAATGCTATAGAAAAAACACCACATTCAGTATTACTTCTTTGATGTCTAATATTATTAATATAAATATTAAAAGGTTTTTTAAATAAAAATTCACATTGTTGTTTAATATCACTAAAAACAGAAATTAAATCATTAGGAATTTTACCAGTAGTACTATCATAATAATAACCACCATAAGAAGGAATATTAGGATCTAAAACAAAAAAACTAGAAGTCCAATGAGTTCCAATTTCATTAGTTTTAGATAAATTAGTAATAAAACCTAAATATTTAATTTTATTATCTTTTATAATATCTTTAATATTAATATTACAAAAATTAGAAAACATACAAACATTATCTTTTTTTTTAGCAAAATCAATAGAAAAAACACCTAAAAATTTATATTTAAAATTAGAAATAGCTTCATATTGTCTTAATACTTTATCAATATCAAAATTAGAAAGCCATTCAACAGGATTTTCAACCCATTCTTTAGGTTGAGAAGGTCTTAAAAAATTATTTTCAATAGAAATCATATCATTAATAATATTAGTTTTAGATAATTTTTTAGCTTGTATTTTAATAATATCAGTCCAAGCCCAATAAGTATTTTTTTTATTTAATATATTAGAAAATTTATCATCAATTTTATTTAAAATAGTATTAATATTATCTGTTTTATTAAATAAAATAATATTATTAGGATTAAGATTATTCCAAGCTTTAATTATTAAAATTAAAGAATTTTTTGTAAAACAAACTTTTTTTTTATTAATAGAAACGATAGGACTACAAAATTCCATTTTTATTTTCTGTATTTATTGAATATTTAAAAATAAAAATTGATTATAATTTAATATATATTTTAAAGTTATAATATGTCGGTTAAACAAGATTTACAAGTATTTATAAATAAATATAAATCTGAAAAAGGGAAACCATTTACAAATACAAGTATAGGACTTCCTAAATTTGCTATAAATGTCCCCTCCGAATATTATGATGAATTTTTAAATTTATATGCTTTAGCTATAACAAATGGTATTCAATTACATTTAACAGAGAAACCATTAGATCCTAGTCCAATACGTGTAGATTTAGATTTTCGATTTAGTCAAGATATAAATCAAGAAGAAATAAAAAAACCATTAACAAGAAAATATACAGATGAAACAATAAATAAAATTATAGAAACATATTTTAATATAATTAATACATATTTAGATATAAATGATGAAGCAAATATAGCTTATGTAATGGAGAAACCAAATCCAGTACTTTTTAAAAATAAAATAAAAGATGGAATACATATAATTTTTCCTCATATTATTGTAAATAATAATATTCAACAATTTATAAGAAAAAAGATATTAGATAAAGCATATGAAATATTTAATATACCAGATATATGTAATATACCAGAAGATATAGTAGATAAAGCAATAATAAGTGCTAATTGTTGGCAAATGTATGGTAGTAAAAAACCAGATAATGAGACATATAGAATATCAAAAAAATATAAATATGAAAATAATAAAACAGAATTATTAAATTATACAAAAAATGCAAAAGATGAAATAGATTTTATTAAATTATTTTCAATGAGAAAAATTGTAAAAGAAGAAACTAAAATAAAAGAAGATAAAATAAATGATATTCAAGAATATATTAAACATGTTTTACCTTTAATTGATAAAAAACAAAAAGATAAATTAGATAATAGTATTTTTTCTGAAAAATTAACAAATATTACTAAAAATTATATTAGTGATGATGAATATATACTTGCTAAAGAACTTGTTATTGAATGTTTATCACATACAAGAGCTGATAAATATGATGATTGGATAAATTTAGGATGGGCATTAAGAAATATAGATTATCGTTTATTAAATACTTGGGTTGAATTTTCTAAAATTAGTAGTAGTTATGTTGAAGGTGAATGTCAAGTTTTATGGGATAAAATGAAAAAAGAACATTTAAGTATGGGCACATTAAGATGGTGGGCAAAACAAGATAATATTCAAAAATATAATGAAATTATTAATAATAGTATATTACCTTTAATAGATATAGCAATAGGTTCAGAAGGAGCACATTATGATGTAGCTAAAGTAATTCAAGGTATATATAAAGGAGAATATAAAGCAATAAATAAAGATACTTGGTATAAATATGATAAAATTTGTCATAGATGGATAAAAACAAGAGAAGGATTAAATTTAAGAAAAGCTTTAAGTGAAGATATATGTAAAAAATTTGCAGAAAGAGCTTCTTATTATAATAATTTATTAATGAGTACAACAGAAGAAGGTCAAAAAGAAGTTTATAATAAAAAAGCAACTTCTGCTTTAAAAATTAGTCTTAAATTAAAAACTTCTGGATTTAAAGATAGTGTTATGAAAGAATGTAAATGTTTATTTATTGATGAAAAATTCGAAGAACTTTTAGATAATCGTCCTCATTTATTAGGATTTGATAATGGAGTTTATGATTTAAAACTTCATTTATTTAGAGAAGGTATGCCTGATGATTATATATCATTATCTACAAATAAAAGTTATGTTCCATTTAATATACATCAACCTGAAATTGAAGAAATAAATGATTTCTTTGCTAAATTATTTACTAATGAAAATTTAAGAAATTATGTTTTAGATATTTTAGCTTGTGCTATTGATGGTAGTATTGCTCAAGAAAGATTTTATATATTTACTGGTCAAGGTAGTAATGGTAAAAGTAGATTACTTGATTTAATTCAAAAAACTATTGGTGATTATTATGCTACTCTTCCTATTGCTCTTTTAACACAAAAAAGAGTAGCTTCTAATTCTGCACAAGGTGAAGTTGAAAGAACAAAAGGTAGAAGATTTGCTATATTACAAGAACCTAGTGAAAATGATAAAATAAATATAGGATTTATGAAAGAATTATCTGGTAATGATAGAATTTTAACAAGAGGTTTATATAAAGATCCTTATGAATTTAAACCTCAATTTAAAATGATTTTAGCTTGTAATGAATTACCTGAAGTTCCTAGTGATGATGGAGGTACTTGGCGTAGAATTAGAGTTATAGAATTTTCTTCAAGATTTTGTGAAAATCCTGATCCAAATAAATCTACTGAATTTCCTATGGATTTACAATTAAATGAAAAATTAGAAAGATGTGCTGATATATTCTTATCAATGTTAATTGAAAGACATAAAATTATTAATCCTAATAAAATTAATGAACCTCGTGAAGTTATTAATGCTACACAAAAATATAAAAATAATAATGATATTATTGGACAATATTTAACTGATAATATTATTAATGATGAAAATAGTAAAGAAAAAATAGGTATTATGGATATTTATAATGATTTTAAACAATGGAGTTTTAAAAATATTTCTAAAAATAAAAAATTACCTGATAGAAATCAAATTCGTTCTTATATGGAAAAAATATATGGTATTTATGATATTAAATCTGGTTGGAAAGGTATTAAATTTAAAAATGATGATGATAATTAAAAAAATTTATTAAAAAAAATGACATATTATTTTTGTTTTTTTTATAAATAAATTATGAAAAAAAATAATTTTCAAAATATTATTATTAAAACAAGAAAATATGTTAAAAAATATATGAATAATTTAAATGATATTAGTCATGATTATAATCATATTAATTTAGTTATTAATTTAGCTTTAAAAATTGCTAAAAAAGAAAAAATATTTAATAATAATGATTTATTTCATATTAAAATGGGAGCTTTACTTCATGATATAGGAGATAGTAAATATTCAAAAGAAAATCAATCTAAAATTATAAATAATTATTTAAATAAAATTAAAGGATTAAATATTTATCATAAAAAAGAAATTATTAAAATTAGTTCTAATATTTCTTTATCTAAAGATAAAGAAGAAAAATATGATAAAAATAAAATAAAATTATATATTGTTCAAGATGCTGATAGAATAAATAGTTTAGGTTCTATTGGAATTATGAGATATATATCTTATAATATTATTAATAGTAAAAAACCATCATTTTATGAAATTATAAATAATATAAAATCTAGAACAATGAAAATTAAAAGATTATTAAGAACTAAAACTGGAAAAAATATAGCAAAAACACATTTAAGATTAATAGCAAATTTTATTAATAATTATAAAAAATGTTATTAATTTAAAATTTTTTCCATACTTCATAATAATTTCTATAATTTTTTATATAAGGATGTTGTTGACTATAAATAATATAAAAATTTAAATTTCTAAAAATTTTATCAACAAATTTTTTATTATTATTTATATAATCATTTTTTACAATTATTAATTTAATAAATTCTAATATATTTGGAAAATCTTGAATTATATAATAAAATGCTCCTTCACAATCTATTATTAATGTATCAAAACATATTTTATATTATTTATTAATTGATTAGCATAAAATAAATTCATTTCAAGTGAAAGAAAATTATTATTATTTTTTTTATTTAATAAATAAGCAATTATTAAACTAGTTTTACCAATATTTCCTCCAATTTCTAAAACTTTTTCATAACCAGATAAAAATTTAATTATAATATAATGTAAATCTATTTCATCTTCAAAATTACCATTTTCAAGTTTAATATTATTATAAATATTATTAAAAATATAATTTTTATTCATAATTATAAAAAGAATAAATTTATATTTAAATAAAAAAAGAAAAAAATGATATATAAAAAGAAAGATAAGAATAATAATAATGGAAATAGATAAAATAGATAATGTTATTGAAAATTTTAAAGATATGCTTAAAAATGATAGAGGAGATAATATAGATGAATTTGAAGAACATGAAGTTGAAGTAGAAAGAGAAGATTTTTATAATGATAATCGTGTAATAGATTTTCATACAGATAATACAGCAATTATATTTGCATTAACTAAAAATTTAAGAACAACAATAATAGATAGTTTAAAAAAAAATAAAATTAATTTAGATAGTTTTGTAAAAGAATTTAATGGAAAATATAATATTATATTAATATTTAATAATGATTTATTAACATCACCATCAATTACACAACTTACAATAATAGATAAAATATTACAAAAGAAAAATGGAATGCTTCAATATTTTCATATAAATGAATTATTATTTAATCCAACAAAACATGAATTAGTTCCTAAACATCGTAAATTATTATTAGAAGAAACTAAAGAAGTTTTAGATAAATATATGATTAAAAGTAAATTACAAATGCCTTTAATATTACATACTGATAGAATAGCTAAATGGATAGGACTTAAACAAGGTGATGTAATAGAAATAACAAGATATAATGAAAATAGTGGTAAATCATATTATTATAGATGTTGTATTTAATTATTTTTTTTATTATTATATATAGAGTTTTAAATAATAATAAATGTCATATGAATATACTACTTTTGAAAATAAAATTCCTATAGTAGAAAAATATATAAATGATGTATATTCTTCATCAATTAATGTTTTAAATTATTTAGGAAATAATAAAAATTATAATTATTTTGTATTAGAACCTTCATATGATAATACAAAAACATCATATATATTACGTGTAAAAAGTCCTATTAAAAATCATCAAATATTTACTTGTGCTGCTGGAGGACATGGTGGTTTAATATATGGAAAAGGAGGAAATGGAGGTAATTATTTATATATAGATAATACTAATGAAACATCAAGTATATCATCAAAAGAATTAGCAATAGGTTCATATTTAATAATTCCAGGAAAAGCAATAGATGTTATTTCAATTTTAGAAAATTCAATAGAATATAATCAATTATTATCAGCAATAACATTAAATTCAAGTTTTTATTTAATTAAATATAATAATAATAATTTTAATAATTATAAATTATCATTAGATGTTCTTGATAATTATAAAAAAAGAAATTGGGCTGAAAGTACAGATAATACAACAGGAGAAATTATAACAATAAAATCTTTATATCAAAATAAAACAAATAAAGTAAATAATTTTAATAATACAATAAGAACAATAGAATTAATATTTTATTTAAAAAAAAATAAAACATTTCGTTTTAATGAATTTACTAATCCTAATTATACTCGTATTATTAGAATTAGTAATAATATTAATATAAATGTTCAATATGATCCATCTATAAATGATAATTATATTTATAAAGCAGGTGATTATGATGAAATAATATCAATAATATGTTATCCTAATTCATCATCAATAAATATAGAAAATCAAATAGATTGGACAACATTATTTGATTTAGATTATGCAAATTCAAGTTTAAATAATAATTTTTATATTTATGATTTTAATAAAAAAAAAGAAATAAATGATATTGATGGTATTATATATAATATAAGTAATCAAAATAATGATAAAAATACATATATTTTTTATAATATTAATCCAGATGCTTCTTTAAATCAATTAAAACAAAAAATGAATAGATATTATTTAGGTCTTCAAGGAGGTGTAGATGGTGATATTAATAATATAAGTTATAATGATGGTGTAAATATAAATATAATTTTAAAAAGATTTTATATGCCTTATTTATTTTCTGTTCAAAATTTACCAAATTTATTTGGTGGTACAGCAGGAAGTACATTTGCTTCAAATTTTGGAAATATTATAATAAATAAATTAGGTGGTAGTGAATATATTAAATTAAAAGAAATAACACCAAGAAATATTCAAATAAATCAAAATACAAAAGAATGGATAAGTGGTTCTAAAGGATTATTTAGTACTAATTTTAAAATTAATGCATATTATCCAAGAGATCAAAATACTGAATTAAATAATAATTCTTTATCTAATGGAGGTTATTCTGGATATTGGCAATTTATTAAAGATGAAGCTAATTATAATTATGGAGCTAATGGTATTAATGATTTAAATTCTCCTAATTATGGAACATATGGATGTGGAGGTCAAGGTGGTAGTGTTTTAATAGATAAAAATTCAAAATTTACAGGAAGTAAAGGAAAAGATGGTGTATTTATATTATCATTTTTAAATTATGCAATAGCAACAATAGTTAATGATAATTCAAATGTTATCAAAAAAATGTATAAATTATTTATAAAAAATAATAATAAAATAGATTATATTGATAAATTAAGTGATAATAATATAATTAATAATAATAATTCTATAATTGTAGATTTAAATAATACATTTATTCATGAAGCTAATATTCATATAGATGATGCTTATATAAATAAACTTCAATCATTTATAAATAAATCAAATTTAATTAATTTATTAGTAAGTGTTTATATTATTCAAAGAACTTATTTTTTAATTTCAGAAAATATAAATAATATTAATATAAATAATATTTCTATTTTAGAAATTTATTTTATTAATGATATTAATAAAGAAAAAATAGAAACTAATGATAAAAGTAATATTCTTAAAATATATTTATATGATAAAATAGATGATGATAATATAAATTCAATAATAGGATATAAATATTTAAAAAAATTTTTTATATCTTCAAATATTTCTAATTATCATTTATTTATTCCTCAATTACAAATTAAAAATAAAATTATTATAATTCGTGAAAATAATAATATTTATGATTATACTAATGATACTAAAAATATAATTGATAATAATTTTAATAATGATTATTATAAATTTATAATAAATAATATTTCATATTTATTTGATATTCAATCAAAAGATTTAAAAATTAATGTTAATGTTATGGAAACTATTTTTCAAATTTTTAGAATGAATTCTATTATATATGCTATTATATATTATAATACTTATAATAATATAGATTATTCTAAATCTGTTATTAATACAATTTATGATAATCTTAAAAATTATAATTTTGATATTAAAAATATAACAGATAAAATACTTTCACATGATAATGTTTTTACACAACAAAATGATTTTAAATTATATTTTAATAATCGTATAAATGATTATAATAAATTATATGATAAAAATATAAAACATGAAAATTTAATAAAATCAAAAAAAGCTTATATGGATACAAAAGAAGGTCTTAAATCAAATATAAATATAATATCAATTATTATATTTTTTATTTTAATTTTTATTATATTTTGGTTAATTTATATAATTATAGGTAATTTTAATCAATATGATGCTATACCACATTTATTAATAATGTTTATAATATTAATTATAATAATATTTATAATTAATTATTTTTATAATTATAAAGAATTTTTTACAAATTCAACATCTGAAACTGTATCAGATTTAAATTCTATTGATATTTTTAATGATACAAATAATTATACAGAAAGTGAGATTTTATATAATAACGAAAAATATAAAATAACATTTGTTAATAGTTCTTCTGATATTATTTTATATAAAAATTTATTTACATCTTTTGTTATAATAACTAAAGGTGAAAATGCTAATATAAATGGTACTACTATATATGATGGTACTGGTGGAACAATTAATATATATGATGATGAATTTATAGCAAATAATATTAATGAAAATACAAAATATAGAATTAATATTAATAATAATGGATATGAAATAATATTAAATGATTTAATTAAAAGTAATAATAGATCAGAATTAGATAGTAAAGATAATATAAAAATATTTTATAATAATATTAAAGATATAAATAATGGAAATAATTATAAAACATTAAAAAATTATGTAGATAATATTAATAATAAAGATATTAAAATAAAAGAAATATTAGAAGTATTATTTACTAATTCAAAAAATGCTTATTTTTATGGTTCAAAAGGAAATACAGTATATGATAATAATAATGTAATTAATAAAATTAATTATCCTAATAGTTATGGTTTAGGAGGTGTATATCAAAATAATGATAAAACAGGAAATGATGGTGTTTTTATTATAATAACTAAAGAAAGTGATTTTTCAAGTATTCATAATGATTTACAAACACTAATAAATATGTATAATAATAATATAAATAAACTTATTTATGATAAATTTAATAAAATATATTTAATTGATAATAATGTAATATATAATAATGCTTTTAATTCATTTAATAAAAAATATACAATAGAAGAAAATAAAAGTAATAATTATAAATTATTAGAAACAGATTTAAATGAATATTCAAATAATATATTAGTAGATGTATTTTTTAGATATGAAGTTGCTAAATTAATGATATATATAATAATAGTATTAATATTTTCAATATTATTTTATCTTTTTAATAAAGAATATTTACTATATATTATAGGTATTTTTATATTAATTGTTATATTTTTGATAATAAATTTTTATAATACATTAAGAAGAAATACTCGTAGAGATTATTATAAATATTATTGGAGTAAATATAATGATAATTATAATTAATTACATTAAAATTATTTTTATTTTATAAATAGAGAAAAATAAATAAAGATGGCTTCTTCTATTATTTCTTTTCCCAATATTAATAATTTAATAAATTTTAAAGGTAAATATATAAGACCTAATATAGATGAAAATGATTATGCATATTATATTTTAACAAATACCAGTGATAAATATATATTAAGTAATACTAATATTACAAATAAACCAATTAATATAGAAGTTTTTGCAGTAGGAGGTGGAGGTGCTGGTGGTTATTTTAATGGTGATGGTGGTGATGGAGGAATTGTAATATATAAAAATATTGAAGTTAAATCTAATGAAATTTTAGAACTTTCTATTGGAAAAGGTGCTTTTTATGTAAGTGATAAAAATTATATAAATGGTTTTCAAATAAAAATATATGATGGATATATTAATGATTTTTTTGATACTCGTAATAATTATATTATGAATATGAAACCTGTTGATGTTATAAATATCGGTTTAAATAAAAAATATGAACAAAAAATATCAAATATATCAAATTTAAAAGTTATAACAGATAATGATGTTATTTCTACTCTTATAACAAATCCTATACAAACAGAAATATGTAATGATAATCCAACACCTGAAAATTGTGAAGGTATAGTAACTAATTGGTTTAATTATAATAAAGGATATACTATAGAAATAAATAGTTGTTTATTTATACCATATGATTGTTCAATAGAAATAGAATTAACAGCATTTAAATATGGAATATTATTTTTTTATAATGATGATGATTTAAATAATAATTTATTTAATAATGATTTAACTTATTATAAAAAATATACAAATAAATATTATTTAGAAGTACAAAATCAAACTAAAATATTTAAAAGAGATAATATTAAAGCAAATGAAAAATATTATATAAAAATAATTCATTCTCAAGATAAAGAAATAACATCAAATGAAAGTAATTTTATAATTACTATAAAATTAATAACTCCTGAAAAAACAGTTATTTTAAATGATGATACATTTTTTAAATTTAATAATAGTATTGAAAATTATGGTATATTTTATTCTACACCTACTAGTATTTATAATAAAAAAATAAGAAAATATGAAATAAAAGCTAATGGTGGTATTTCTGGAAATATTAATTTAGATACTACAAATTATGGTAAAGGAGGATGTTTAACATATGATATTAATAATAAAAAAATTAAAATATGTAAAGATGATGGTAATGGAACAAGTGGAATAAAACTTCCTAATTCTTTTTCAATAAGTTTAAATCAATTACCATATAGTTCATATAAATATGGTTCTGGAGGTGGTGGAGCTTATTGGAGATTAAATGGATATGGTGGAAATGGTGGAAAAGATGCTGGTAATGGTATAAGTTTTACAAATATACCTTCATTATCAAGACCTACAGAAAATACAGGTGGTGGTGGAGGAGGAAATTCATTTTTAACAAATATAACTGAAAGAAAATTAGGAATAAATAAATTAAGTGGTGCAGATGGTATTTTAATATTAAAAGTTTTTAAAAAAAAAGAACAAACATTAATTCAATCATTTACAAATATAAGTAATATAATAGGTGTTAAAACAGAAGAAAATAATAATTTAATAAATAATATTAATTCAAAAATAGAATTAATTTATAAAAGTAATAAAATAAATATTTATAATCCAGGAAGTTTAAGTGATTTATTAGATATTAGTAATATAAAATTAATATATTACAATTTAACAATATTTATTTTATTATTATTTTTTTCAATATTATTTAATAGATTATCAGAATATATTAAAATAAAAGAGAAAGAAAGATTAAAATATCCAATTAAATTAATATATAATAATAAAAAAGAAGAAATATTTTTAGAAAATAAATATTATAATATTAATTTATTTTCTAAAAATAATAATTATATAGATATAGTAGATAATTTTGAATTTGTTTATGATCCAAAAATATCATCTAAAATAGATATATCTTATGATGATGAAAATTATTATTCAATTTATAGTATAAAAATAATTAATGATTTAATTAATCCTGATAAATTAGTATTATTTATTGAAAATGTTAATAAATATTTTTTATATTATTTAAAATTATCTATTAATTGTGATTTATATAATATTCTTATACAATTAATTGTTAAAGAAGAAATTACAAAAACAAAAGCAATAAATAATATTAAAGAACTTGTATTAGATATTTCTAATTTTAATAAAGAATTTTTAACACCAATTGATAAAAATAATGATCCAGTAACTGATACTAAAATTGATGATAAAAATTCATATATAGAAGAACAAAATAAATATAAAGATATATATAAACAAAATTTAAATAAATTAAATAATTCAAATAATATAACAAATTTTGCTATAAGTAATTTTAAAGGAAAATATGATTTAACAAATAAAAATAATTGGTTTAATATATTATTTTTTATAGTTATAAGTATTATAATTATAGTTTTTATTTCTACATATAAATATTTTGAAATTAGTTTACGACCATTTATAATTTTAATTTTATTTATAATTATATTAATAACAATTATATCATTATGGATTAAATCTAGATATGATTTAAATATTTTTGAAAAATTTGATTGTAATACAACTAAAAATAATAATTCTAATATTATTTGTCTTAATAATAAAGGTAATATTATACCATCATCAAGTAATTTATTACCTTATTATTATATATTAAATAGTTCAAATTTAAATGATTATTTTATATTAGAACCATCAAGTAATTTAATTGTAGATATTTTAGTATATGGAACACCTATTAAAATATCATCTATATATAATAATAGTAATAAATATTATGAACCTAATATAGATATTTATAATAATATATTATTACCAAATACATCATCATATATGATTTATAATAATAAAATATTAATAAAAAGTTTAGATAATGAAGATACAACTTTAATATCTGAAAGACAAAGAAATTTAAATGAAATATCAACAACATTAAATACTATTAATATATATAATTGTGATAATAAAAGAGTAGATATATGTAATAATATAGTAAATATAAATTTATCTAATAAATATACAAACTATGATTTAAATAATAATATTATAATAAATAATGAACCAGTAATAGATAATATAACATTATTTGATAGTTTTGATTTTTCACCAAATAATTTAAATCCTTATTATAAATATAGTGGTGAAAACATAAATAATTATGTATTACAAGAACCTTTTATAATTATAAAAGTTAAAAATGATTTAGAAAATATAAATATATCATTAGAAGATGCAATTCATGATTTTAAAAAAGAAATTACTTTATTTGAAACAAATGTAAATTTATTTTTATTAAATAAAAATACAAAAAAAATAATAGATTTTGTCACTAGATATGAAACTGATAATCAAAAATTATTTAAAAAAACATTTCAATATAATGATAAAATTTATGATAAAAATAAACAAGCATATGATATTTTAAATCGTGAAATAATATTAAATTTTTATATTAAATTATTATTATGTATTATTATTATAATAATATTATTATGTGCAATTTTATATCATTATAATAATAAACAATTTATAAATATTACAATATTAGGAGTAATATTAAGTTTTATAGTAATATTTATAATTGTATATAAAATATATAAACATCAACGAATAGATAGTAATAAATATTATTTTATTAAACCAGATATTTTTAGAAATGAATAATCTTTTTTATTTTTATTATTAATAATAAATGAATAATTATTATAAATCTAAAAAAAGGGTTTTTGATAATAGATATGAAACATTATATAATAAATATAATCGTGAAGAAATAAACTATTTTAAAACATTACCAATAGAAAAAAAAGAAGAAATATATAATATTGAAAATCAAATTAATGAATATAAATTATTTAAAGAACCATTAAGATTTAAATTTTTATCTTTAAATACAACTATATTAAATAAAATAACAATATTAAGAAAATATGAAGATTTTTTAAAATTAAATCAATTTTCTTCAGAATATTCAAAATTAAGTAAATGGATTAATACAGTTACACAATTACCATTAGGTAATTATAAAGAACTTAATTATAATAATAAAAATATTACTAATTTTTTATTAGATATTCGTAAAGGACTTGATTTAAATATTTATGGACATAATGAGACAAAAGAACAATTAATAAGAATATTAGCTCAATATATATCAAATTCTAATGCTAATGGATATATTATAGGTATTCAAGGTTCAATGGGAGTTGGTAAAACTAAATTTATAAAAGATGGAATAGCTAAAGTTATTGATTATCCAATTGCTTTTATACCATTAGGAGGAATTTCTGATTCAAGTTATCTTAAAGGTCATTCATATACATATGAAGGTTCAACATATGGAAAAATAGTAGAACAATTAATAAAAACAAAAGTAATGAACCCTATTTTATTTTTTGATGAACTTGATAAAGTATCAAAAAGTAATTATGGAGAAGAAATTATAAATACATTAATTCATATTACTGATCCTACACAAAATGAAAAATTTACTGATAAATATATTGAAGAAATAGAACTAGATTTATCTAAATCAATTATATTTTTTACATTTAATGATATTAATAATATTAATCCTATTTTACGAGATAGAATGATTATTATTTCTATAGATAAATATACTAGATTAGATAAACTTAAATTAGTTAAACATAGTCTTATTACTACAATTTCTAAATCATATAATTTTAAAGATGATGATATTATATTAGATGATGATATGATATATTATATTATTGATAATACAATAGAAGAAGATGGAGTTAGAAATTTACAAAGAAATATTAATAATATTTATAGTTATATAAATATGAATAAATATATAAAAATAGATGATAAATTAATAACTTTTCCTTTTAAAATTGATAAAAAATTTATTGATAAATATTTAATATTAAAAAATAATAAATCAAATAATCTTTCTATGTATTTATAAGTAATAGAAATGAAAATAAATTATTGTTTTTATATTTATTTAATTATTAGTATTATTTGTATTATTATTATAGGATTTATAATATATTATTATAATAATGATAATTTTATTGGAACTAATAATAATATTACTTTTTTAAATAAAGATGAAGTTAAAGAAATAATATATAATGATGAAGATAATTATATAAAAAATCTAAGTATTTATGATTTAAAAGCGAGAAAAGTAAAAACAAATGAAGAATATAAAGAAAAAGTAATTAATAGTTGTTTAGATTTTACAGAAATACAAAAAAATAAACTTATATATTGTTCAGAAAAAGCAAAAAAATTTTTTAATAATAATTATAATTGGATATTTGCACTTATTAATAATAATTATGAAGAAGGTATGTCTCATACAAGAATGAATATAGTTTTTTTATCACCTAATGTAATAAATAATACTGAAGATGAATTAATAAAAACATTAATTCATGAAAGTGTTCATATATATCAAAGATATAATATAGATAAAATTAAAGAATATTTAGATGAAAATAATTTTATAATTTCAAGATATAAACCTAAAAATTCTTTAATTAGAGCAAATCCTGATTTAGATAATATTATATATAAAGATAAAAATAATATTGAATTGGTAGCTTATTATTCTAGTGAAAATCCAAAAAGTTTAAATGATATTACATTAAAAAATTATTTATATGAACATCCTTTTGAAAAAATGGCTTATGAAATTGCAGAAAATTATTCAAAATTATTATTATTAGAAAGATATAAAAATATTGAATAAATAATATAAAAATATAATTATTATTAAAATAGGAAAGAATGTTATTATAAATAATATTATAATAAAAAAGAATTCAAAAATATTAATTACAATCATATTATGATAATGAATAATTGATATAAAAATAATAATCATTTTTTATTTTAAGAATAAATACCAGGTAATTTTAATACATTTTCTATATCAGATTGTTCATATTGATGCATATTTATACAATTATTTAAAATTTCATTATGTTGACAAATAAATCCATCATTTTTTTTTAAATTTATTACAGCATCTATTAACATATCTTTAGCTTGTTTATAATCTTTATTTTTATAATATGCAAGACCTAATGTATGTTGAAAATCAGGATTATTTTTACCAGATGTATTATAAATTTTCTCCGCCATTTTAATAGTTTCATTATTAACATATTCATTATCACCGATTAATTGTGTCATTTTTACAAATTCACCATTTTGATAAAGAAAATTATTATTATTAAGACTAGTAGTATATAATCCAATTTTAGAACCTTCAAATAATAAATTTTTATTTGAAACAAAACTTTTAATAGTATCTTTATTTTCCCAAATAAAATATGAAAGATTAACTTTAAAATTAAATTTAATTTTATTCATATAATCCAATAATTTTATAGCACAATCTTTAGATATAAAATAAGAACTTTTAGTAATAAGAACTTTAAAATAATTATATGAATTTAAAAATTTAAATTCACCTGGTTGATTTATAGATACACCTGTAAATACTAAATCATATTCTATTTTTTTTATTTCATCTAAACATTCATTAAAATTTTCAATAAATTCATCAATAATAATTAAATCATCTTCTATAATAAAATGATATTTATCATCACTATTTTTTATTAATTCATATGCTTTTAAATGTTTTGATATATTTGATAATTGATTTGTATTTATAGGAGTAATTAATGTATTAAAATCAGTATCTTTTATATCATCTTTATTTAAAACAACTCTATCTTTATATTTATCTAAATTTTTTTCAATTTCAACACTGGAAGGATTATTAATTTGACTAAATTTATAATTAAATTCTTTTTTATCAAATATTGATTTAAGTTTTGATATTTGTTGATTTAAATTATTAAATCTTAATTTTAAATGATCCGATGTTATTATATAAATATTAATGTCTGTTTTCATTTTTTAAATATTAATATTTAAATAAAAATAATAAATCCTTAAATTAATAATATTAAATTTAATAAATTCTTTAATTCGTATTTAATGACTTTAAAGTAGATATTGTTAATTCTAATCCATTTACACGTTCTGTTAAATCAGGTTTTTTTTCTAATTCTCCAATACGATATGATAAATCGGTTATTGAATTTATACTTTGTTCAGTAGTATTAAGACGATTTACAACATTAGCAATTTTTTCTTGATAATTATTATTTTCAAGATTATTTAAACGATCATTTATAGTTTCTTGATTTACTTTAGGTTCTATTTCAAGATTATAAATTCTTGATTCTAAATTATCTACTTTACTTAAATAATTTATTTTATCTCTAAGTTCATTATTTGCATTTTCTAGATTTTGAATAACATTTCGTAAATTTGCTATTTCACTATCCACTGAAGGTTTTGATTCTAATGCTTTTAAACGAACAACTATATCGCTTAAATCAGTATTATTTGATATTGTAGTAGTTCCTGAAAGTTTATCTACTTTATCGTTAAGTTGAACATATAATCTATAAAGAGGATTTAATTCCATTTTTCTATTTATAGTAATATAAAAAAAAATGATATAATTTTATACATATATAATAATAATAATGATTGTCCCTATTCGTTGTTTTACCTGTTCTAAAGTTATTGCTGATAAATATGATTATTATATGGAAGAAATGGCTAAATTAGAAAAATCAGGTGATAAAAATGATAATCCCGATTATAAATATTTTAGTAATATTCATACTAAACAAATTTTAGATGATCTTGGTTTAACAAGATATTGTTGTAGAAGAATGTTATTATCAACAAGTGATTTAATGAATATTATTTAAAATAATATTTATTTTTATTTATTTTTATTAAGATAGACCATAATATGTCAATTTTATCTGACAGTGATAAAAAAAAATATATAGAAGATACTATTGAAAATAAATTTAATCAACTTTTAGAAAAAATTCCAGATATAAAAAGAGATATAAATAAAGAAATTTCTAATGAAAATGATTTTTTTAATTTTTCAATTATTGAAACTTATCAAAATACATTACAAACAATTATCGATATCATTACTGATATGACAAGAATAATTGATAATACTCAAGATTATAATAATTATTTTAAAAGTTTTTTAAATATTTTTTTTAATGAAAATAGAATGTTTTATATAGGTATAATTTTAGTTATATTATCTTTTGTTATCTATTTTATAGACGGAGCAACAATTTAATATCATATGATTATTTATAATTATTATTTTGCTATTTTAATACTTACATTAATTTTTTTCTTAATTTCTACTAAAAATGTATCTATTTTATTATCAATAATTATTATAATTATTATTGGATTTTATTATTTTAGACAAATAGATATTTTTGATAAAGCACAAATTACAAATTTTAATAATAAAGTAAAATTAATTACTAATGATATTAAAGATAGAGAAATTTTTAATGATGATAATTATTATTTAAATAAATTTCCTATTTTTATTAAATATTTAAGATATGATAATTTTTTAATTGAATTAATATTAAATATTAGATTTTTAAAAGTATTTGATAATGCTAAATATACAAATATTATTGGTTCTATTGAAAAATTAATGAAAATATATATTTTTATGTTAGGTGATAGATATGATATTAATAATTATTTTACAACATTTATTTCTTTAAGAAATTCTATAATAAAAGAATTATATACAATTTATATTATAGTACCTGATAAATTTATATATATATATAATATAAATCCATTTAGAGAAATTAAAAAAACTATTTATGATTTTATGACTTATACTCGTAAAATGATAATAACTATAGAAAATTATGCTTATAATAATAAAGGTATTAAATATCTTGAAGATACTAAATATAAACCTTTTCAAAAAAATAATAATATGGAAGTTTTTTAAAAAATAGATCTACTTAATAATTGAGTATTTGGATAATTAAATGATTTTGAACTTAAATCACTAGTTATATTAATATTAGCTGAATATCCATTACTTGGAACATTCATTACATCTCTAAAAAAATTAAAATCAGATTCTGTTTTTTGAAAACCTCCTTTTTTTAATTTAAAATTTTCATATCCTCCTCTAAGTTTTAATAATTTTGAATTTATAAATGTATCCATATTTATATAATTATTATTAATTCCTCCTCCTTTTTTATTACAACCACAACCACCTATTTTTATTTTTTTAAAATCATCATATCCATTTATAAGTTTTGTCATTTGTTCTATATATTATTTATTTTTTTTTTATAAATAATAGCAATGAATAAAATAGCCCCTGATAGAAATATAAAAGCTGAAATTTTTAACGACTTTTCACTATTTTCTTTAAATAATGTTACTATTGGTCAATATTCTGCTAAAATAATTGAAGGTAGTAATAATGTTATTGTTGGAAATAATGCTGGTAAAATAGCTATACAAGTTAGTGATAGTATATTTTTAGGTAGTGAAGCAAGTTCTACACTTTCTTCTGGTAATTCTAATATTACTATTGGTACTATTAATTCTTATTTATCTAATAATAATAATTCTATAAATTTAGGTTTTAATAATACTAATAATACAAATTCAATAACTATAGGTAATAATCTTTATAATAGTAATAATATTAATATTGGTTATTCTAATTCTGAATTAAAAATTAATAATTCTAATATTAATATTAATCAAATTGATATTGGTGATATAATTAATCTTGGTTTTAATAATTTACCATCAAATGAATGTATAATTATAGGCAATTATAATTCTAATATTAATATTAATATTGGATCATCTAATTTTTCTATTAATAATAATAGTATTATAATTGGAAATAATATTCATAATAATGAATTTTCTTTAAATATAAATGATCTTATTTGTTATTATGAAGATAATAATAATAAATATATTAAATTAGGTGTAGGTATTTATAGAAATATTCCTATTATAATAGGTTCTATTTTTGATAATAATATTGATAATAATAAAGAACAATTTTTAATTAAAGGTTCATTAAATATAAATAAAATTATTATTAAAAATAATAATAATTTAGCTATAACATTAAAAAGTAATGATAATTCACCTAATATAATTTATTATTTACCAGATATTCCTTTAAATATAAAAAATTTATATTTATCTGTTAATAATAATGGTAAATTAGAATGGAAAGAAATATCTAATGATATGATTACTACTATTATTACAAGTGGTGATATTATTTGTAATAATATAAATGCTACAACAATAGAAGGTTTTGGATATTTTATAAATAATATTAATATTAATAATAATAATACAAATGATTTAAAAGAAGGAATACGAAATATTTATTTTAATAGTAGTTTAATAACTAATACATTTTTATCAATTATAAATTATATAACTACAGATAATATTAAAGGAAGTATAACATCTAATTTATATTTTAATGAAGAATTATATAAATTAAATTTTATTAAAAATATTGAAAAAATAAATAGTGATAAAATACAAGAAGGTTCTTTAAAATTTTATAAATTAAATGATTATTATAATAAATCTTTTAATAATTTAATTAATATTACAACTGATAATTTAAATATAGGTTTTTCTAATATATATTATACTGAAGATAATTTTAATAAATATTCTAATCAAATAATTAATAATTTAAAAGAAGGAAATAATCTTTATTATAATAATACACGATTTTTAAATGTTTTTAATACTTTTATTAATAATAATAATACTGATATTTTTATAGAAGGTAATAGTAATATTTTTTATAATAATTTTATTGTTAATAGTAATATTAATAATATTTTAAATAATATTAATACTGATACAATTAATGAAGGTAAATCTAATTTATATTTTACTAATAATCGTTTATTAAATTTTTTTAATTCTAATATACCAACTAGTGATAAAATTATTCAAGGAAGTAATAATTTTTATTTTCAAAATATAAGTAATTTAGATATTAATAGTGATTTTATCAATCAAGGTATATTAAATCGTTATTATACTAATGTTGAACCTATAATTATTAATAATTATAATACAGATATTTATAAACAAGGAAATTTTAATATATATCTTAATGAAAGTAATATATTAAATCAATATAATACATATCTTAAAAATGATATTAATACAGATAATATTAATGAAAAAAATAATATTAAATTTATTACTAATAATTTTTATAATGATGATTTAATAATTAATGGTTTTATTAAAAGTAGTAATATTAATAATATAGATATTGATAAATTAAATATTCAATTAGATGAACCTTCAATTGGAGAATTAACAGAAGTTATAAATATATATGATTATAATTCTCTTTATTTAAATAGTAAATTAAGTAATATTGAATTATCTTTTAATTTTGATAGTAATATAAGTAATTCTAATGTTCCTTTTATTGTTATTGAAAATAGAGTAGGTATTAATAATATTAATCCTATTTTTAATTTACAAGTAGGAACAGGAAATGATATTGCTTTTTTTTCAAAATTACATTTAGCTGATACTGATATAACTACTGGTAATTATGGTATTATGATTATAGGTAGTAATAATAATATAAATGGACATGATTTAAAAATACAAACAAGAAATGAACCTAATTCTATATTTAATGATAGTTTTATAGTTTCAAGTTCAGGAAATATAGGTATTGGTAATAATTATCCACAATCATTATTACATTTAAATATATCATCAAATACAAGTGATATTATTATAAGAATGACAGATAATACAACTGGACATTCATCAAATAATGGATTTATTTTAAAAAAAGATATTTTTCAAAATGGATTAATATGGAATTATGAAAATGCTAATTTAATTTTTGGAACTAATAATCTTGAAAGATTTAAAATTGAAAATAATGGTAATTGTTTTATAAATGTTCCATCATCATATAATCAAACATTATATGGATATAATCAAAAATTAACATTAGGAGGTACTGGAATTGGTAATAATTGGGGACAATTTTATATATATGATACTAATATTAATGATTTTAATTATTTAGGAATAATTTTTAGAGCTGATAATATTAATAATTATTGTTCTATTCAAACTGAAAAACAAGGATCTATTAGTAGTGTTCCTCTATTATTAAATCCTAGAGGTAATAATGTTGGTATAGGTATATATAATCCAAGTCAAAAATTACATGTTTCAGGTAATATAGTAGCTACAGGTAATATTATTTCTTCTTTTTCAGATATGCGTTTAAAAACTAAAATATCCGATTTAAATAATTCTCTTGAAATTATATCAAAAATAAATGGTTTTAAATATATATTAAATGATACTGCAAAAACATATGGTTTTGATGATAATCAAATAATGATTGGTTTAAATGCTCAAGAAGTTAAAGAAATAATTCCAGAAGTTATATCACTTGCACCATTTGATATGGATAAAAATGATAATGATGAAATAATATCAAGTTCAGGTAATAATTATTTATCAATTCAATATGAAAGATTAATTCCTTATTTAATTGAAGCTATAAAAGAATTAAAAAAAGAAAATGAAATAATAAAGAAACAATTAAATATATAAAATGATAGAAATATTTTCTTATTGGATTTTTATATGGTTTTTATTTTATTTATTTGGAATAGTAAAACAAAATCCTTTATATATTTTAATAGTAGCTTATATAATAACTTTTTTTGAATTATTATATATTTTTTATAAAAAATCATCAAAATATAATTTAATTAAATTTATAATTATTAATGTTATTATAAAAATAATTCCTATATTTATAATAATATTATTTTATTCAACTATTTTTAATATATATGATATATATTATGGTTTAATAATATTTATATTTTATTTAATAATAATGATAATTTTTAATAAAAATCCTTATAAATTTTATATAAATGTACTTAATACATATATTTATGATAATAAAAATGGTTATAAAAGTTTTATAAGTAAATTTTATGATTATATAATTAAAAATTATATTAAATAAGAAAAAATGTATGAATTATTTTCTTATTGGGTATTATTATGGGCTTTTTTATTTTATATTCAAATAATAAAATATAATCCGATATTTATTTTATTTTTTATTTATTTAATATCATCATTAACATATGTATATATATATATAAATAATGGAAAATTTTATTATTTATTAAAATTTATAATATTAAATATATTATTAAAATTTATTTTTACAATTTTAATAGCAAATTATTATCCTATAATTTTTAATATAAATGATATTTATTTTGGAATTATATTAATAATAATTTATTTAATTTTAATGATAAGTTTAAATAAAAATCCTTTAAATTATTATTATTATTTAATTGATATGTTTATTAATGGAATAAATGAAAAAAATAGTAAATATTATTTATTTATGGATAAATTTTATGATGATATTTATAAGAAAATATAATTATGATATATATTATTTCAGGTATATTATCAGCATTAGCTTATAGTAGTGATAGTATATTTGGTAAAATTGCTTTAGAAGGTATGCCTTTAAATATATATTTTATTATAGTATCTTTTATTTATACAATTATAGGTATAATATTAACATTAATAAATCGCAAAGAAATAATAATATATATTAAAAAAGAAAAAGAAAATAATTATTATTATTTAAAATATGCAATAATTGCTGTTATAATAGGAACAATAATAGGAGATTATTTAATGTTTTATACTATAAATAAATCATCAAAAACAAATTTACCTATAGCAATAGTTCTTATTCATTTAGCACCAATATTTTCATTATTTTTAGTATATTTTTATTTTAAAAGAAAATTACATATAGGTTCTATATTTGGTATATTTATAGTTTTTATTGGAACTTTAATAGCAATTTATTATAGTAATATAAATGAAAAAAATTAATTTATAACAATTGCATATTTTTCAAATATTTGATATAAATATGAATTTTGATCTTTATTTATAATAATAGCCTTAACTTTTATTTTTTTTTTATTTGTTTTTAAATCCCATTTAATTTTATAAGCTAATCTTCTTTTATATTTATCAACTGTTTGATTTAATCTAAAATCATTTTTATTTTTAATTTCAATAATTCCAATTGTTTCTATATTCATATTTATAAATATATCTTCTTCTTGAGTATCAAATTCAAAATTTATAAAATCTTCTTTTGTTGGAAATGAAATTTTAATATTATCATTATCTTTTGATAATTTTGAAATTTGTATATTATTTTTAATGGAATATTTGGCATTATTATTATTATAAAATTCAATAACACATTTATAAGTATTACTCATAATTAGTAATAATTATTAATATTAAAAAAATAAAAAATCATTTTTTATTTTAGATAGAAATGACTGATTGTAAAGACCCATATTGTGTATATTCAATTAATAAAAAAAAATGTGTTAAGCCTAATCCTTATATTCAATTTTTATCTTATTGTAAAAGAGAAGATAAATCATTAGATGTATGTAAAAATGAATATAAAATAAATAAAGATATAATAAAAAAAAATGCTTGTAAATTTTATTATGAAAATAAAACATTAAATAAAAATACATCTTGTCCCAAATATAGAAGACCTAATAATGATATTTGTCCAGATGAATATAAAATATTAAAAAAAAATAAATATAATATTGATTGTTGTTATAAAGAAAAAAAATTAAAAAAATATACATCATCATTTGAAAATATATCTAAAGATAAATCATCTAAAAGTTTATCATCAAAAAGTTTATCATCTAAAAGTTTATCATCTAAAAGTTTATTATCAAAAAAATTATCATCTAAAGATAAATCATCTAAAGATAAATCATCTAAAGATAAATCATCTAAAGATAAATCATCTAAAGATACTACTTTAAATAAACTTGAAAGTGATATATTTAAAGATTATAAAAAAAAAGATAATATTTTATTTAATAAAAAATTAAATAAATTAGCTAAAAAAGTATACAAATATAAAAATAAAGAAAAAAAATTAAAAAAATATACATCATCATTTTAAAATATTATCTAAAAATACTATTTTAAATAAACTTAAAAGTGAATATATTTAAAAATTATAAAAAATTTAATATATTTTTATTTATTAGTTAAATGAATATAATAATAAATAATAATGAAAAAAAATATAATCAAAGAATAATTAATTATAAAAAAATTTTTAAATATTTACAAGAAATTAAAAAAAAACAATGTTTAATATCTAATATAAATAAAGAAAATTATCATGAATATTTAATAGAAAATGGAAAAATAATTTTAAAAAAACAAATAGGTAGTAAAAGTAAATATGGAGTTATATTTTTAACATTATTAAAAGAATATAATGATTATGTTTTTGCTACAAAAATAACTCCAGAAAAAATTTATAATTTAAATGAAATTATATTAGCTATTAAATTATCAAAATATACTTTACATAATTTAAATCCACATTTTTTACTTATATATAATTTTTTATATTGTAATATAATTGAACATAATAATAATTTGCCATATTTAATTAAAGATAATAAATATTATATTACAATAAATGAACTTGCTGATGGTAATTTAAAAGAATTTCTAGAAAATATTAATAATCCTGATTTAATTTATAATGCTTATCAACAAATATTATTATCAATATTATCATTTCATTATTTTACTAAAGGTTATTTTCATAATGATTGTCATAATAAAAATTTTTTATTTCATAAAATAAAACCTGGAGGATATTTTTATTATAATATTTTTGGTAAAGATATTTATATAGAAAATAAAGGTTATATATGGTTAATTTGGGATTTTGGATTAGTTAAAACAAGTGAAATTTATAAAATAAAACGATTAAATGATTATTTTAGAATTAATAATATTATATTAAAAATGAATAATAATGATAATAAATATTCATTAATAATTAATTTTTTAAATAATATAAATTCAATTGAAAAATTATATTATAATATTTTAGAAGGTTCAGATAAAATATTTTTTAAAGAATATTTATTTAAATTTCAAAATTTATATTTAAGTACATATAATAAATCATCATTTATTATAAACAAAAAACCTTATATTATTAAAGATTTTTAATATAATAATTCAAATAAATAAGTAATAATTTTTTTTTCTTTTTCATTTGAATATAAATTTTTATATTTTTTTTCATAATTTAATATATCTTTATAAAAATTATAAGGAAATATAAAAGGAGATACTATAATATTAGAACTATAAATTAAAACTTTTTCAATATTTAAAATATCACGATTATAAGATAAATAATTAGCATAATCTATTTTTTTTGTATTATCAATTTTTTTCATTAATCTAGATGTTCCATAAATACTTGTTATTAATATATAAGAAGATATAATTTTATTCATTTTATAAAAATAAAAAAAATATAAAAATAATCATTTTTTTAATTATTATATATTAAATCTGTTAAAGTATCAATTTTATCAGTATTTTTTATAAATTCACTATTTTTTCTTTTAATTAATTCATATTTATGAAGATCATTAATAATATTTATAGGAGTATAACATAAACATGTTGTTAATGATAATAAAAGTATTAAAGATTTTTCAGTATTTGTAATATATCTATATTCAAAATTATTATTTTTATAATTTAAATCTTTAATTAATACATTATTAGAATTATATAAAATTCTAGCAGATGAATATATACCTGAAAATATAAAATATTTTAAAAATAAATTATTCATTATAATTAATATTAAATTAATACTTATATATTTTTGTGATTTAAGTAATTATTTTTATTATTATTAATAGTAAATATAATTTATTATTAATGAATGCTGATGGTTTAAATAATATTAATCAATCAGGAAATTCAAGTATCCTTACTTATGATGATATTCAAACAAGGACACTTGATACAATAAGAATTGGAAATTCTTGTGGTAAATATTTAACATTATATAATAATGTATTAATAGGTGATAAGGCAGGTTTAATTGCTAAAGATCTTGAAAATTCAATATTAATAGGACATAATGCAGGAGATAATATAAATAATGGTAATAAAATTATTATAATAGGTTATAATTATAATAATGATAATAATGATGGATCAATAACAATTGGTGATAATTATACATCATCATTATCAACATCAATAGGAAAAAATAATTATAATTATGGTAATTCAAATGTAATAATAGGTTATAATAGTAGTAATTTAGGAAATAATTTATTTACAATAGGAAATAATTTAATAATTAAAACATCAGAAGTATATTTTCATAATGGACTTAAAGATCCTAATTTAAATAATATAAGTTATAATAATGATTTAAATTTATTATATGATGGATATTTAACAATATATTCTAATGTTTTTAATACAATAAATAAAACAATTGAATATACTAGTAATATTCAATTTCAAAAAAAAAATTTAATAACTGATTTTATTAATCCTTATTTAAAAAAAAATTGTTTAATAATTCAAGGAGAACATTATGTTATTTATGATAATAATACAATAATATCTTTAAATCCAACAATAATTAATTTTAATAATAATGAAATTTTTAATCTCACAAATAACACATCTAATTTAATAGTTCCATTGAGTGTAATTAGAAGAATAGCTATTCCAAATTTAAATATAAATACAAAAGAAGTTTCTTTTAATATTAATGATGGTTTAATATTAGATAAAAATGATTATAAATTACAATTTATAATATCAACTCCACCATCATATGGAACATTTAAAAATAATATTATTGATAAAATAGAATTTGATGAAAATAATTTAATTTATATATCAAATAATCTTTATAATTTTATTACAGATAGTTGTGGTATTACACCTTTTATAAATATTAATAATGAATATATAAAAGGAGAAGAAAGAATTTTTATATTTAATAGAACATTTATTAATTATAATTTAATACCAAATCCTATAATTACTTTAAATTTTTCAAAAGAAATTTTATTTAAATCATCTATAATAAATATAAATTTATTATCATTTGATTATATATATTTGAAAAATTATATTATAAATAATATTACTAATATAAATGAAAATGAATATTCAAATATTTATATAAGTTTTATAGAAAATCCTTTTAATGGATTTATAAGTGATATAAATAGATATCCAATTAATTCACTTAATTTAAATAATATTGATAATATTATTTATCAAAATTATAATAATAAAAGTAATGATACATTTAAAATAAATTTTTCATATGGATATTATTATGCAAATATTAATAATATAACTATTAATATTAATATTATTACTAATAATAAAATTATATATAAAGAATTTTATTATTTTGATAATCTTCCAATAAAAAATAATATAATAAGTACAGAATATCCAATATATGTAATAGATTATTCTTCAAGTTATAAAATAATAAAATTAGAAGAATATTATTTATATCTTTCAACAAAAAAAAATTTAAATGAAATAACTCTTAAATTAGTATCTACTAATAATAATCAATTATTATTTGATAATCAAATATTTTATAATTATTTTGGAACATTATCATTTAAAATAAATAATAATATTTTTATTAGTTCTAATATTATTATTACTGATAATAAAAAAATATTATCAAATAATTATCAATTTTTAAAATATGATATTAATCAAAATACTTTAATTAATAAAACTAATATTAGTTTCGATGTTATGCCTTATGTTCAATTTCCATATTCAAATGTTAATAATATTTATAATTTTAATTTAAGTTTTTATAATAATAATATATTGTTAAAAACTTATAATTATAATAATAACTATAATTTAATATTTAATAATTATAATAAAATTACTAATATTATAAATGATAATACATTAATTAATACAAATAATATTCGTTTAGAATTTTTTATAACATCTAATATAATAAATAATTCTACATTAAAAAATTATTTTACTGAACTATATTTTCGTAATTTTCTTATTAGTTATGATATTTATGATATTAATAATATTAATAATACATCATTATCTATTGGTAATAAAATTAATATTACTGGTTTTAATAATATTGGTATTGGTTCTAATATAAATATTGTTGGTAATAATTCACTTGTTATAGGTAATGATAATAGTGAAAATCCTATTTATCAATCTATAATTATTGGTAAAAAAAATTTTACTAAAAATTATGCTAATAATGCTATTATTATAGGTAGTAATAATTCAACAGAAATTATAAATAGTAATCAAATAATAATTGGTAATAATATTAATAATAAATTTTTATTAAATATTGATAATGTTATTTGTAAAGATGATAAAAAATTATATTTAGGTATTTCTTCTATTCCTGTTCTTATTGGATATAATTCTAATGATATTATTGATTTAAGTGATAAAAGTTCCTTATATATAAAAGATGGAATAAATGCAGATAGTATAAATTTTAAAAATAATAATAATAATACTATTACTCTTAAAGCTAGTGAATTATTAACAAGTAATATTACATATACTTTACCCATTCTTCCTTCTAATTTTTCAAGATTAATGCTTACTACTGATATAAATGGTAATATGAAATGGTCAGAAACAAATACTTTTGATATTGATACTAATTTAATTTTAAATAATTTAATTACAAATAATTTATCAGTTACTGGTTCTATTTCCGGTGATGGTAGTAAAATAACAAGAATTAATATTAGTGATAAAACAACTGATGATTTAAGAGAAGGAATAAATAATCTTTATTATACAACTGAAAGAACAAATACAGTTATATATAGTAATTTAAATATAATTAATACTGATTATATTAAAGAAGGTAATAGTAATTTTTATTATACATATGAAAGAGATAGTAATTCATTTTATAGTAATTTAAATAATATTAGTACTGATAATTTAAAGGAAGGTTCTAATAATCTTTATTTTAATGAAAATTATCTATCTAATGCTGTATATAATACTTTTAATAATTATTCGACTGATAATTTAAAAGAAGGTAATATTAATTTTTATATAACTCAATCAAGAGTTGATAATTATATTAAAAATAGAACTACTGATGATTTTATAGAAGGTTCTAATAATAGATTTTTTACATCACAATTAGCTATTAATAGAATTAATAATTATATTAATAATATAACTACTGATAATATTTTTGAAGGTTCTAATAATCTATATTTAACTAATTTTCGTGTTTTAAGTAATATTAATTTAATTCTTAAAACAAAAACAAGTGATGATATTAATCAAGGTTCTTTTCAATTATATTATAATCAAAATTTAGTTAGTAATGTATTTAGTAATTTACTTATTAATAGAACAACTAATGATATTAAAGAAGGTAATAATAATTTATATTTAACTATTCCAAGATTTAATCAATATTTATCTTTTAAAACAACTGATGATATTAAAGAAGGTTCAAGTAATTTCTTTTTAACAACAGAAAAAATTACTTCAATATTAAGTAATTTAAATAGTGATAATATTAAAGAAGGTAATAGTAATTTATATTATAAAGAAGAATATGCAAAAAATTTCTTTTTAAAAAGCATTGGATTAATAAATACTGATTTAATTAAAGAAGGTAATAGTAATAAATTTATTATTAATAATATTTTTAATTCTAATTTAACTGTAAATGGTGATATTAAAGCATCTAATATTATTATTAATAATAATAATCTTATTGATATTTATAATCAAAGTGTAAATAATCTTCGTTCAAATTATGCTAAAACATATATTAAATATACAACTACTAGTAATCTAAGTATTCAAAATAATTCTAATGGAATTATGAAATTAACATTAAATATTTTATCTAATAAACCATTAACTTTTAATAATGCAGGACCACCTTTTATAATTGTAGGTTCTAATGTTGGTATTAATTTATTTAATCCCTCTTATAATTTACATGTTAATGGTTATGCTTATGCTAATTATTTTATTGGTGATGGTTTTAATTTAAGTAATTTAAATATTAATAATATTAATTTTACAACTGATAATATTAAAGAAGGAACATCTAATCGTTTTATTACTAATAATTTATATAATAATAATCTTATTATTAATGGTGATATAATTTATAATAATTCTATTATTAAAGGTGATATTATTCCTTTTATTGATAATAATTATAATATTGGTAATTCTTCTTCTTATTTAAGTCAAATATATTTAAAAAAACTTAATTTGGGAAATTCATTTATATATGAAAATAATTCTAATCAAATTACTTTATCAACTAATGGAGGTATTTCTATTGAAGATAATAATAGTAATAATATTAGTATTATATTCAAAAATAATAAACTCATTTTTAATAGTAATGAAATATTTGATTATAATCTTTTATATAATTCTCCTATTATTTATATTAATAATTATACAGAAACTAAAATTATTAAACCATTAGTTTTATCTAATTTAATTATTAATAATGATAATTCTATTCCATTAACTATTAATAATAATAATAAACCAATTTTTATTATTAATTCTAATGGTAATATTGGAATAAATACTACAAATATAAATAATTATACATTAAATATTAATGGTACTATTAATAGTGATTATATATATATTAATGGTATTAATATTTATAATGAAATTATAAATAATTCAAATGATATTAAAACAATTACTATTTTTGCTAATAGTAATTTATTAAATACTATATATAATACTTCTAATAATCTCTATTCAAATTTTTCATCTAATATTAATCAAACTACAGCTGATATTATTAATAATTATATAAATGATATAACTACTTCAAATTTTATTACTTCTAATATAAATCAAACTTCTAATAATCTTTCTTTTAATATAAATCAAACTTCTAATAATCTTTCTTCTAATATAAATCAAACATCTAATAATCTTTCTTTTAATATTAATCAAATTTATAATTATATTTTAAATACTTTTACTATAACATCTAATTATTTCATTAATACTATAAATGAAAATTCAAATAATTTAAATACTAATATTTTTAATAATTCAAATATTTTAAATACTAATATTTTTAATAATTCAAATATTTTAAATACTAATATTTTTGATACTTCAAATATTTTAAATACTAATATTTTTGATACTTCAAATATTTTAAATACTAATATTTTTGATACTTCAAATAAATTAGATATAAATATTAATAATTCATCAAATAAATTAAATACAAATATTAATTATATTTCTAATAATATTAATAATAAAATAAATAATATAAATACAGATACTATTCCTATTGGTTATAGTAATCGTTTTATTACAAATAATAGTTATGATGGAAATATAACATTTAATGGTAAAATAATAACATCTAATATAACTACATCAAATATTGATATTATAGGCTCTTTTACTACAATTAATACATCAAATTATCAAACTGAAAATCTTGAAATAATTAATGATAGTACTGCTACATCATTAATAGTAAGACAACTTAATATTAATAGAAATGTAGCAGAATTTTATAATGAAGAAAAAATATCATTAATAATAAATTCTAATGCTAATATTGGAATAGGTAATATAAATCCTTCTTATAAATTAGATGTAAATGGTATTATAAATGCAAATGATATTTATATTAATAGTATTAGTATAAATACTAATATTAATAATACTTCAAATATTTTAAATAATAATATTAATAATTCATCTAATAATTTAAATAATAATATTTTTGATACTTCAAATATTTTAAATAATAATATTAATAATTCATCTAATAAATTAAATACAAATATTATTAATAATTCTAATATTTTAAATAATAATATTTATAATACTTCTAATAAATTAAATACAAAAATAGATGATAATTATAATAATTTACATTTAAATATTAATAATACATCAAATATTTTAAATACAAAAACAGATAACAATTATAATATTTTAAATTTAAATATTAATAATACATCAAATATTTTAAATACAAAAACAGATAACAATTATAATATTTTAAATTCAAATATTAATAATACATCAAATATTTTAAATTCAAATATTAATAATACTTCTAATAAATTAAATACAAAAATAGATGATAATTATAATAATTTACATTCAAATATTTATAATACATCAAATATTTTAAATTTAAATATTTATAATACATCTAATATATTAAATACAAAAACAGATGATAATTATAATATTTTACATTCAAATATTTATAATACATCTAATATTTTAAATACAAAAACAGAAGATAATTATAATATTTTACATTCAAATATTTATAATACATCTAATATTTTAAAT
>Ga0114964_10000339_pt1 | contig 36513 bp, 37 predicted proteins | sample C_131016_MF_Meta_FD_92638 | JGI IMG/M metagenome (GOLD analysis project Ga0114964, IMG submission 92638) | Freshwater microbial communities from Lake Croche, Canada to study carbon cycling - C_131016_MF_MetaG | ecosystem: Environmental > Aquatic > Freshwater > Lake | place: Lake Croche, Canada...
AGGGAGGATATCCGGCTGGCACTGGTGGCGTTCGGTCCCAACACCCTGCGCCTGGGCGGCCGGGTGTTCGACGACGTCATCCTGCACACCTACTTCACGCCGGAGACGGTTGCGCGCTGCGTGCGCACGGTCAAAGACGCCGCCGAGCAGGCCGGCCGCGATCCTGACAGCGTGCGGGTGTGGTCATGCTTCGCCACCGTTGGTGATCACCTGCCTGAAGAATTGAGATTGAAGAAGACCGTCGCCCGGCTGGCCACCTACCTGCAGGGCTACGGCGATCTGATGGTGATGACCAATGATTGGGATCCTGCAGTGCTGCAACGATTCCGGTCCGATGCTGTGGTCCAGTCCGTCGGTGGCGGCATCGACCACAAGGCCACACCCGAACAGATTCAGCACATCGCCACTCTTATCCCCGCCGAGTGGCTGGAGCCCGCTGCCACCGGTTCGGCCCGCCAGTGCGTCGACCGGATCCGTAGGGAGTTCGACTACGGAGCCGACGCGGTGATCATGCACGGCGCCACACCCGACGAGCTGGAGCCGGTCGTCGACGTCTATCGGGAAACCGCGTCCTAGTCATCCCTCGGTTGGCTACTCTCGCGTCATGGCGGTCAGAGATTCGCGCGAATTGGTCATCGAAGCAACACCGCAGGAGATTCTCGACGTCCTCACCGACGTCGATTCTTCTCCCGACTGGTGTCCGCAGTTTCGGAGCGTCGAGGTCCTCGAGACCTACAAGGACGGCCGAGCCAAGCGAGTGATGATATCGGCCGGGGCTGCCGGGATGGCCGATGACTGCGAGTTCGAGTACGTCTGGGGTGACAACACCGTTGTTACGACCATGGTCCAGTCGCGCCTACTGAAGGCCCAGAAAACCGCGTACACGCTGACACCTGTGGGTGACAAGACCAAGGTTCGCTACGACCTCGAAATCGATCCGGCGATCCCTATCCCCGGCTTCCTGCTCAAACGGACGCTCAAGGGTGCCATGGAGACCGCCACCGACGGCTTACGCAAACATGTTCTGAAACTCCAGAAGGGCTGATTCGCTAGCCCGGGCGCAGGGTCGCCAGGCGCCGGATTGCCTCGTCCAACGTCTCGTCTCGTTTGCAGAAGGCGAAGCGCACCAGATGATTCCAGGCTTCGGAGTACGGGGAGTCGGGGTCGCAGAACGCCGACATCGGTATCGCCGCCACGCCCACCCGATGCGGAAGTTCCGCACAGAACGTCGCGCTGTCTGCGAAGCCGAGCGGCCGTGGGTCGGCGCACAGAAAAAAGGTACCGGCGCTGTCGTGGACCTCGAAACCGATGTCGGTCAGTGCCGCTGTCAGCTTGTCGCGCTTGGACTGTAATGAGTCGCGCAGTGAGTCCACCCAACCGTCCTCGTTGTTCAGCGCGTAGGCAACCGCGGGCTGAAACGGCGCCCCGCCGACATAGCTGAGGTACTGCTTGGCCGCGCGCACCCCGGCGATCAGATCGGCCGGTCCACACGCCCAGCCGATCTTCCAGCCGGTGCAGTTGAACATCTTCGCCGCACTCGAGATCGTCACGGTGCGCTCCGCCATGCCGGGGTACGTCGCGATGGGCAGATGACGCCGGCCGTCGAACACAAGGTGTTCGTAGACCTCATCGGAGATGACCATCAGGTCCGCGTCGACGGCAACCTCCGCGAGGGCGTGAAGATCCTTGTCGGCCAGCACCGTACCGGTCGGGTTGTGCGGCGAGTTGACGATGATTGCCCGGGTCGCAGGCGTGATCGCCGCGCGCACGGCGTCGATATCGAGCGCGAAGCCGCGGCCGCCGGGCACCAGTGGTGCGGTGACGCGCCGACTGCCGGCCATCGCGATCACTGGCGAGTAGGTGTCGAAGAAGGGCTCGATCAAGAGCACTTCCGAGCCGGGCTCGACTAGTCCGAGCACGGCGGCAGCAATCGCCTCGGAGGCGCCCACAGTCACCAGCACCTCGGTGTCGGGATCGAACTGCTGCCCGTAACGCCGGTCGCGTTGCGCGGCGATCGCCTGACGCAGTGGCGCGATACCCAGGCCCGGCGGGTACTGGTTGACGCCATCGGAGATCGCTTGGCGCGCGGCCTCAAGCATCGCGGGCGGGCCGTCCTCGTCGGGGAAACCCTGCCCGAGGTTGACCGCGCCCACCTCGGCGGCCAACGCTGACATCGCGGCGAAGACGTTGACCGAGTAGGGGCGCAGCCGCTCGACCGTCATAGCCGTGAGCGTAGCGACGCACCCCCGAGCGCCAGGCCCCGTACCGTCCCGCCGCCGTGATAAGCAGGTGCATTGATCCCAACCAACAGGTTGGCCGAGCGGATTGTTAGGGTGGGAATCCGCAGGGCTAGGCTCAAAGCCGGTCCCACCAATCCGAACTCCTCAAGAGGTAAACACATGTCCGAAGAAGCGTTCATCTACGAGGCCATCCGCACTCCCCGCGGCAAGGGACGCAACGGCGCACTGACCGAGGTCAAGCCGTTGAACCTGGTCACCGGTCTGATTGACGAGATGCGCTCGCGCCATCCGAACCTCGACGAGAACATGATCAGCGATGTCGTGCTGGGCTGCGTCTCACCGGTCGGCGATCAGGGCGCCGACATCGCCCGCACCGTGGTGATCGCGGCGGGCATGCCCGACACCGTCGGCGGCTTCCAACTCAACCGGTTCTGCGCCTCTGGACTGGAGGCAGTTAACACCGCCGCGCAGAAGGTGCGCTCCGGCTGGGACGACCTGGTGTACGCCGGCGGCGTGGAGTCGATGAGCCGGGTTCCGATGGGCTCCGACGGCGGCGCGATGTTCTCCGACCCGGCCACCGTGTACGACGCCTACATCGTCCCGCAGGGAATCGGCGCCGACCTGATCGCCACCATGGAGGGCTTCTCCCGCGACGACGTCGACGCCTACGCGTTGCGGTCCCAGGAGCACGCCGCCACCGCGTGGTCCGGCGGTTACTTCGCCAAATCCATCGTGCCGGTTCGCGACCAGAACGGTCTGCTGATCCTCGATCACGACGAGCACATGCGCCCCGACACCACAGCCGAGGGCCTCGGGAAGCTCAAGCCCGCCTTCGAGGGTCTGGCCGCGATGGCCGGATTCGATGATGTCGCGCTGCAGAAGTACCACTGGGTGGAGAAGATCAATCACGTCCACACCGGCGGAAACAGTTCCGGCATCGTCGACGGAGCCGCGCTGGTGCTGATTGGAAATGAGAAGGCAGGCAAGGCCAACGGTCTGACCCCGCGTGCCCGCGTGGTGGCCACCGCCACCAGTGGCGCCGACCCGACCATCATGCTCGTCGGGCCCACCCCGGCCACCCGCAAGGTGCTCGATCGCGCCGGTCTGACCGTCGACGACATCGATCTGTTCGAACTCAACGAGGCGTTCGCGTCGGTGGTGCTGAAGTTCCAGAAGGACCTCAACATTCCCGACGAGAAGCTCAACGTCAACGGCGGCGCCATCGCGATGGGCCACCCACTCGGCGCCACCGGCGCCATGATCACCGGCACCATGGTCGACGAACTCGAGCGTCGCGGAGCCAAGCGCGCCCTGATCACGCTGTGCATCGGCGGCGGTATGGGCGTGGCCACCATCATCGAGCGCGTCTAAGCCTCGGTTAAGTCAAGGAGTAGGCGAAAAACCATGGCAGAGAACACCATCAAGTGGGACAAAGATGCCGACGGCATCGTCACGCTGACCCTCGACGACCCGACCGGGTCGGCCAACGTGATGAACGAGCATTACAAGGACTCGATGCACAGCGCCGTGCAACGGCTTGTCGCGGAGAAGGATTCGATCATCGGTGTGGTGATCACCAGCGGTAAGAAGACCTTCTTCGCCGGTGGCGACCTCAAATCGATGATCCAGGCCGGTCCGGAGAACGCCGGTGAGATCTTCGCCGAAGTTGAGGACATCAAACGCGATCTGCGGACGCTGGAGACGCTGGGTAAGCCCGTGGTGGCAGCGATCAATGGTGCGGCGCTGGGTGGTGGACTGGAGATCGCCCTGGCGTGTCACCGTCGGATCGCCGCGGACGTCAAGGGCAGCCAGATCGGCCTGCCCGAGGTCACCCTGGGCCTGTTGCCCGGCGGCGGCGGTGTCGCCCGGACGGTTCGGTTGCTGGGTATTCAGAACGCGTTCGTCAACGTGCTCAGCCAGGGCACCCGGTTCAAGCCTGCTGCAGCCAAGGACGCCGGCCTGATCGACGAGGTGCTGCCGACGGTGGAGGAACTTGTACCCGCCGCCAAGGCATGGATCAAGGCCAACCCGGAGGCACATACCCAGCCGTGGGATGCCAAGGGATACAGGATGCCCGGTGGCACCCCCGCCACCCCGGCGCTGGCCGCCATCCTGCCGTCGTTCCCGTCGCTGCTGCGCAAGCAGGTCAAGGGTGCGCCGATGCCCGCCCCGCGGGCCATCCTGGCCGCGGCCGTCGAGGGCGCGCAGGTGGATTTCGACACCGCCACCCGAATCGAGAGCCGTTATTTCACCGGCCTGGTCACCGGGCCGATCGCCAAGAACATGATCCAGGCGTTCTTCTTCGATCTGCAGGCCATCAACGCCGGCGGTTCACGTCCCGAAGGCATCGGCAAGACCCCGATCACCAAGATCGGTGTGCTCGGCGCTGGAATGATGGGGGCCGGTATTGCCTACGTCTCGGCCAAGGCCGGCTTCGATGTGGTGCTCAAAGATGTCACCCTCGAGGCGGCACAGAAGGGCAAGGCCTACTCGGAGAAACTCGAGGCCAAGGCGCTTGAGCGCGGTAAGACCACACCGGAGAAATCCAGTGCGTTCCTCAGCAAGATCACTCCCACCGCCGACGCCAAGGACTTCGCCGGCGTCGACTTTGTGATCGAGGCCGTGTTCGAGAGCCAGGAACTCAAGCACAAGGTGTTTGGTGAGATCGAGGACATCGTCGAACCCAACGCGGTGCTGGGCTCCAACACCTCGACCCTGCCCATCACCGGACTGGCGAGCGGGGTGAAGCGCCAGGAGGATTTCATCGGGATCCACTTCTTCTCGCCGGTCGACAAGATGCCGCTGGTTGAAATCATTAAGGGCGAGAAGACATCTGACGAAGCTCTTGCCCGGGTGTTCGATTACACCCTGGCCATCGGGAAGACCCCGATCGTCGTCAACGACAGCCGCGGTTTCTACACCAGCCGGGTCATCGGCACCTTCATCAACGAGGCGCTGGCGATGCTCGGCGAGGGCGTGGAGCCGGCGTCGATCGAGCATGCCGGGTCGCAGGCCGGCTACCCGGCCCCGCCCCTGCAACTGTCCGACGAACTCAACATGGAACTCATGCACAAGATCGCCGTTGCGAGTCGGAAGGGCATCGAGGATGCCGGCGGCACGTACTCGGCGCATCCGGCCGAGGCGGTCGTGGAGAAGATGATCGAGGCCGGCCGACCGTCGCGGTTGTCCGGTGCAGGCTTCTATGAGTACACCGACGGCAAGCGGACCCAACTGTGGCCGGGCCTGCGGGAGACGTTCACATCCGGAACTTCGACCCCGCCGCTGCAGGACATGATCGACCGGATGTTGTTCGCCGAGGCACTGGAAACCCAGAAGTGCTTCGACGAGGGCGTGATTACCACGACGGCGGATGCCAACATCGGCTCGATCATGGGCATCGGTTTCCCGCCGTGGACCGGCGGCGCCGCTCAGTACATCACCGGGTTCCCCGGCGGTAAGGCCGCGTTCGTGGCTCGGGCCAAGGAACTGGCCGCTCGCTACGGCGACCGGTTTAACCCGCCGGCTTCACTGCTCTGACGGTGCCGCCGCAGGTCGGTGTGATCGGTGCAGTGCCGTCCCAGGTCGGCTTGATCTGCGCACTGCCCCAGGAGCATGCACACCTCTTGGGTGCGATGTCGGTAACCGAAACACATCGGGTCGGCGGTGTCGAGTTCAGCGTCGGCGAACTCGACGGGCACGCCGCAGTTCTTGCTGCGGCGGGCATGGGCAAGGTCAACGTCGCCGTCGTGGCCACCCTCTTGGCCGAACGTTTCGGATGCGCCGTGATCGTCTTCTCCGGGGTGGGCGGTGGATTGGATCCGGATCTGGGTATCGGTGATGTGGTGATCGCCGACCGAACGATCCAGCACGACGCGGGCGTGATCGAGAATTCCGGGCTTCGGACCTATCAGGCCGGCCACGTCCCTTTCCTCAACCCCACCGACCGGTTCGGCTATCCGGCTGACCCCGTTCTGCTCGAACGGGTTCGCAACCAGCTCGACGGCTTCACGCTGCCGCCGTTATCCCGCGGTGCCGGCGGCGGGGACCGGCCGCCACGCATCACCTATGGCACGGTGCTGACCGGCGACCAGTACCTGGCCTGTGAGGCGACCCGGGAACGTCTGCATGCAGACCTCGGCGGGCGGGCCGTGGAGATGGAAGGCGGTGCTCTCAGTCAGGTGTGCGAGAGCTTCGGCATCCCATGGCTGGTCATTCGCGCCCTCTCCGACCTCGCAGGCCGAGAGGCGCATTTCGACTTCACGGCATTCGTCGACGAGGTGGCGTCCGGGTCGGCCGCGATCCTGCGCAAGCTGCTCCCGGTGTTGTCGACCCAACCGTAGGGTTACGCGTATGCAATTCGGACTGTTCATCCCGCAGGGCTGGCGAATGGATCTGGTCGGCATCCCGGCCGAAAACCACTGGCAGGTCATGAGCGATCTCGCGACCTACGCCGACGGCGGGCCGTGGGATTCGCTGTGGGTCTACGACCACTTCCACACCGTGCCGATGCCGAGCGACGAGGCCACCCACGAAGCCTGGACCCTGATGGCGGCATACGCCGCCACAACATCGCGGATCAAGATCGGCCAGATGTGTACGGCGATGAGCTACCGCAACCCGGCGTATCTGGCGAAGGTCGCGGCGACCACGGACATCATCTCCGGTGGCCGCGTGCAGATGGGTATCGGTGGGGGTTGGTACGAGCACGAGTGGCGCGCCTACGGATACGGATTCCCCTCCGCCGGCGTGCGACTGGCCCGCCTCGATGAAGGCGTGCAGATCATGCGCGATGCTTGGCGCGACGGCCGGGTCAGCTTTGACGGTAAGCATTACCAGGTTGATGGAGCGATCGTCGCACCAAAACCGTTGCAGGCAGCCGGGATTCCGCTGTGGATCGCCGGTGGCGGCGAGAAGGTGACGCTGAAGATCGCGGCGAAATACGGCCAGTACACGAACTTCAGTGCCGGGCTCGAGGAGTTTGCACACAAGTCCGAGATACTCGCCGGGCACTGCCGGGACGTGGGCACCGACTTCGGTTCGATCGTGCGATCGGCCAACGTCAACGCCATCCTCGGCAGTTCCACGGCAGAAGTGGCAGAACGCGTCAAGCGGGTCCGCGACCGGGTGGCCGGAGTGTGCGGCGACGCGGCCGCCGACGCGACGATGGCCATGGTCAACGCGCCTGGCAACGCCACCGGTACCCCTGAGCAGGTGATCGAAACCCTCTCGGCCTTGCGCGACCTCGGCTGCGAGTACGTAATCTGCTACTTCCCGGAAGCGGCCTATGACCGCTCCGGAATCGAACTGTTCGCCCGAGAGGTCATGCCCGCGTTGGCTTAGATTGCCGGGCCCAACAGGTCGTCGGCGTCGGTGATGATGTAGCCGTAGCCCTGTTCGGCCAGGAACCGTTGCCGGTGTGCGGCGTAGTCAGCGTCGAGGCTGTCGCGCGAGACCACCGAGTAGAACACCGCCCCGCCGCCGTCGGCCTTGGGCCGCAGCAGCCGGCCGAGCCGCTGGGCCTCCTCCTGGCGTGAGCCGAAGGTGCCCGAAACCTGCACGGCCACCGAGGCTTCCGGAAGGTCGATGGAGAAGTTCGCCACCTTGGACACCACCAGCGTCTTGACCTCACCGCGCCGGAACGCGTCGAACAAAGCCTCGCGTTCGGCATTTTTGGTCGACCCCTGGATCACCGGGGCGTCCAGTTCCCTACCGAGTTCGTCGAGTTGGTCGAGGTACGCCCCGATCACCAGGGTCGGCTCGCCAGGATGTTTGGCCAGGATCGACTTCACCACGGCGATCTTCGAATGCGCCGTCGAGCACAACCGGTAGCGCTCCTCGGGTTCGGCAACGGCGTATTGCATCCGCTCGTTGTCGGTCATCGTCACCCGCACCTCGACGCACTCCGCGGGTGCGATCCAGCCCTGGGCCTCGATGTCTTTCCAGGGCGCGTCATAGCGTTTCGGCCCGATCAGGCTGAACACGTCGCCCTCGCGGCCGTCCTCCCGGATCAGGGTGGCGGTGAGTCCAAGGCGGCGACGGGACTGCAGATCGGCGGTCATCCGGAACACCGGCGCCGGCAGCAGGTGTACCTCGTCGTAGATGATCAGCCCCCAGTCGCGGCTGTCGAACAGTTCGAGGTGGCGGTACTCGCCCTTGGTGCGCCGGGTGATCACCTGGTAGGTGGCGATCGTGACCGGGCGAATCTCCTTGCGTTCACCGGAGTACTCACCGATCTCGGCCTCGGTGAGCGATGTGCGTGCGATGAGCTCACGCTTCCACTGCCGGCCCGCCACGGTGTTGGTCACCAGGATCAAGGTGGTGGCTCCGGCCTTGGCCATGGCCGCCGCACCCACCAGTGTCTTTCCGGCGCCGCATGGCAGCACCACCACGCCCGAGCCGCCTGCCCAGAACGAGTCGACGGCCATCTGTTGGTAATCACGAAGCTCCCATTCGTCTTCGACCAGGTTGATCTCATGGGCCTCGCCGTTGACGTAGCCGGCCAGATCCTCTGCGGGCCAACCGATCTTGAGCAGCATCTGCTTGACGCGGCCGCGTTCGCTGGGATGCACGATCACCGAATCATCGTCGATCCTGGCGCCCAGCATCGGGGCGATCTTCTTGTTGCGCAGCACTTCTGCGAGCACCGCGCGGTCCAGGCTCACCAGCATCAGACCGTGCACCGGGCTCTTGACCAGTTGCAGCCGGCCATACCGGGCCATGGTGTCGACGATGTCGACCAGCAGTGGTTGCGGTACGGCGTAGCGGGAGAAGGTCACCAGCGCATCGACCACCTGCTCGGCGTCGTGGCCGGCGGCGCGGGCATTCCACAGCGCCAACGGCGTGATGCGGTAGGTGTGGATGTGCTCGGGTGCCCGTTCGAGTTCGGCGAATGGCGCGATGGCGGCCCGGGCGGCACCGGCCTGCTCGTGGTCGACCTCGAGCAGCACGGTTTTGTCGGACTGCACGATCAGGGGGCCCTCACTCACGCGCGATCCGCCTTCGCTACTCGCTGGTCACTCACGCGCGATCCGCCTTCGCTACTCGCTGGTCACTCACGCGCGATCCGCCTTCGCTACTCGCTGGTCGGTCATCAGGCCATTATCCGGTGTCGGCCGACAAGACTCACTATCCGTTGTCGGCCGACAGGACCGACGTGACGCGGTGTACGGCGAATTCGCGCATCCGGCCCTGGGCGGGGTCGAACGCCATCAGGTGTCCGCCGTGCACCGAGATGGGCGTCACCACCCGTTGGGTCGCCACCCCCGCGGCGTCGACGTAGCCCATCAGGACGTCCTTGCCGCCGACCGCGGCCTGGGCCAGCAATGCGATGGCAACCGCCGGGTCGACGCGGACATTGCCCAACGGTGCCGCGTCGATGCGACGCAGTACCGAGACGACGGTCGTCAGAGTTTCTCGGCTTGGCCGGGGTTGGGCGCGAAGTGGCCGGCGGACCATGGTGGCGGCCACCCGTGACCCGCGGCGCCGCAGGTCGACGATAGCGCCGGAGGAATCCTCGGCGGCCGGGGCAAAGCCGGCCTCGCGCAGTGCGGTCAGAACCTCGGCAATTTGTGCCTGGGAGATCGCAACCGTCGGTGCCAGCAACCGCACCTCGAGGTCCGCCAGAGCCGGTGCGGCTACCGCCTGGGCAAGCAGTGCGGGGTCGTCGCAGCGCAGAAACGATGCAGCCATGCCTACCCGCAATTGCCCGTGCCGCCGCGCAACATCATTGATGAGATACGTCAAGCCCTGGGGCACCGGGGTTTTCGAGTTCTTCTCAAAGAAACTCTGCAGTACCCCGGCGGTACGCCCGGTATCGAGCGCATGCCGCACCGATGCCTCGCTGATGCGATACACCATCGCAGCGCCAGCGGATTCCACAGTGGCTACCGCGTCGAGTTCGTCGGCGAGTTCGCGTTGCAATGGACCGGGCACGACCACCGTCAGATCGGCCTGCACCAGGAAGTAGTCGATGGGCAAGGGAAGCGCGGCCGCCATCGCCGCGATCGCCGCGTCATTGCCATCGGTCAGCAGTGCGCGTGCCGGTGAACTGAGCGCGCCGCGGCCGGTGAGACCAAGGGCATGTGCCTCATCGAGCAGGTGTCCGACCGGCTCTGGACTCAGTCGCGCCGCCCAGCGAGGTCGATGCCAGATCAGCGCCCGTGATGTCCCGGGCCCATCCACGCCGGCACCGGCCGGAAGTTCGGCGAGCATGCCGAGGAGCAGCCTGCGGTCCACGGGAGCGGCAGTTGAATACAGCGAATCCGACAGGGCCGCATAGTTTTTTCCGTCCGGGCCGCGCTCACCGATCAGTCCCGGACGGGACGGAAGGTCAAGCCAGGTGGCGGCAAGTTGCAGCCAGCGGGACGAGGCCGGCGCCTCCAGAAATCGGTCGGCGCCGACCGTCGGTGCCCAGTAGGTCACTGTGTCGTCCGGTGGTGGAGGATCGGGGAATCCTCTGGCGATCAGGCCGGCGGCCGCGCTCAGTTCGAGGACCAGACCGAGTCGCGGCTCATCGATCCCGGTGATCTTGCTCAACCGTTTGGATTCGCGCACTCCGAGCCCGCCGCTGCGCAGCTCGGGAATCGGTGTGGCTGAGAGGGTTTCGAGCACTACCTCGACCTGCCGCATCAGTTCCATCGCCGCTCCGGCCGCGGCGGCGTCGGCGTCTTTGCCGGTGGTTGTCGAGATGATCGGGTCCGGCGGGGTCAGGCCAGCCGGGCCGGGTTCCTCGCCGCGCAGCAGCTGTCCGACCCCGCGCGGCAGTACTACCGTTTCGGCATCCAGCTTTTGCAGCAGTCCGGCCGCGAGCAGTCGCTGTACCGGCCGATCGGCGGGCGTGCCAGGTGCGGCATCGCGGGTGCGACCCACCGGGGAGCCGATGGTCAGCCTTTTCAGAACGTCGCGCGCGGGTTCGTCGAGATCCTCGATTGCCGACAAAAGGTCGGCCGCAGGGCTTCCCGGGCTCTCCGCGATGACCTGACCGGGAAACCAGGGCAGTGCGTCGGCGGCCTCCGGCGACACCCGGACCTCGGTATCGCCCCACATCAGGGCGCGGTCGCGCAGATCCTGCAGAGCGGCGTGAACCTCGGCCTGCGGGGCTCGGTCGCCGACCAGGCCCACCACCTCTCCGACCGGAATCGGGGCCTGGTCGGCGCGCAGCACCAGGAGGGCATCCAGGACCGCCAGGCGCAGGAAGTCCAGGTCGTCGGCGGCGGCTTTCACCGACTGGCGCGACCCCGCCCGCGCAGCGAGGGCGACCACACTGCCGGGCGCGGGTTGGGCCAGATCGGGCCGCAATTCGAGAAGACGGATCAACTGCTCGTCGGCAAGTCCGGACAGCCATGAGCCCAGTGCGATATTGCGGTGCTCGGTCATTGGTGGCCAGCCTAATTCAGCGGGCATCTGGGCGAGTTCGCCGGACAAGTGTCAGAATGATCGGGTGGCACAGAAAACGCATCGATACATCGACAACGGCTGGCCGACCCGCGATCCCGAAGACCACCCGGTAAGCGAGTTGGCCGCGGACCGAGTGGGAGCGCTGTCGCCGTTCGGCGACACCACCTTCCCCTTGCCGGCCACCGCCCTGCCCTACGTGCACCCGGTCACCGTCGTCAACAAGTAACGGTGACCAACGGGCCGCAGCGCCGACTCTCGCACCTCGACGATCATGGTGCCGCGCGCATGGTCGCCGTCTCGGAGAAGGCCGCCACAGCGCGTAGCGCGACGGCAGTTGGCACCGTTCGTACCACCGCCGAGGTGATCGCGTTAATCGCCTCCGGCGGACTGCCCAAAGGTGACGCTCTGGCCACCGCCCGGATCGCCGGGATTCTGGCCGCCAAACGCACCGGTGACCTGATCCCGCTGTGTCACCAACTTGCCCTCAGCGGCGTCGATATCGACTTCGAAATCGGCTCCTGCGCAATCGAATTGACTGCAACGGTGCACACCACCGACCGCACCGGGGTGGAGATGGAGGCGCTGACCGCCGTCTCGGTCGCAGCGTTGACCGTCTACGACATGATCAAGGCCGTTGATCCGGCCGCCCATCTCGACGATATCCACGTGGCGGCCAAACAGGGCGGCAAGACCGGCGTCTGGACCGCCCCGAAGTGAGCCGCTCGGCCCGGGTGGTGATCGCATCCACGCGCGCTGCGACCGGCGTGTACGACGACCGCTGTGGGCCGATCATCCGGGACTGGCTGACCGCCCGCGGCTTCGCCGTCGACGCACCGGCGGTGGTGACCGACGGTGAGGCCGTAGGCGCGGCCCTGCGATCAGCGCTCGGCGAGGGCGTCGACGTCATCATCACCTCGGGTGGAACCGGGATATCGCCCACCGACGCCACCCCGGAGGTCACCCTGGATGTGCTCGACTACCAGATCCCCGGACTCGCCGACGCCATCCGTCGCCACGGTCTGCCTGCCGTACCGACCGCGGTGCTGTCCCGCGGAGTGTGTGGGGTGGCCGGCCGCACCCTGGTGGTCAACCTGCCGGGTTCAACCGGCGGCGTCGGCGACGGGTTGGCGGTGCTGACCGAGGTGCTCGATCACGCGCTGGACCAATTGCGCGGGGGAGACCACAGCCGATGACGCGGATTCTGCGGGCCGCGCTGACCGACGGCGAGATTTCGCTGACCGAACACGAGCTACTGGTGGCCGGTGATGCAGCCGGTGCGGTCGTTGGCTTCGCCGGAATCGTGCGTAACCACGACGCGGGCCGGGAGGTGCTCCGGCTGGACTACTCGGCGCATCCGCACGCCGAACAGATCCTGTTCGAGGTTGTGGCCGAGGTGGCCGCCGGTGCGTCCGGGGTTCGAGCGATCGCGGCCAGCCACCGGGTCGGGCAGTTGCGGATCGGCGATGCGGCTCTGGTGGCTGCCGTCGCGGCCGAGCATCGGGTGGCTGCGTTCGACACCTGCGCCCGTTTGGTGGACACCATCAAGGAGCGGCTACCGGTGTGGAAGCACCAGTTCTTCGCTGACGGCACCGACGAGTGGGTGAACTCCGCTTAGCCCTCACTCCGCGTGAGCCACCCGGGCCTACTGGTCCGCGGGTACCTCGGCGGGCACCGGTACCGGAATCACCACCGGAGACCCGGAAACAGCTGTGGGCACGGTCGAGACAGATCCGGCGGGCGCGGGCATGTTCGATGCTGCACCGGTCGATGCTGCCCCAGACGATGCTGCCCCAGACGATGCCGCCCCGGTCGAGGCGGAAACGGCGGGGTCGGTCATGACGCCACTGGAGTTGGTGCCGCTGGGTAGCGGCGCGGTGAATGAACGTTGGGTCAACGCCAGCAGGAGATCACTGCGATCGATCTCCTGGTTCTGGACGGCATGCCAGAGATCCTTGAGGTAGCTGACGTTGGGGTTCGTATCCGGCCCGACCGGTTCATCGCTGGTGCCCGGCGGAGGGCTGTCCGGGCTCGGCAGGTGCGGAACGCCATTGGCCGGGGCGGCGGCGGTCACCGAGGTGGTCCCGCCGGTCGTGGCCGGCGTTCCGATCGCGGTGGTCGCTCCGGTCGCGGTCGCGGTTGTCGTACCGGTTGCTATCGGTGTGACCGTGCCTCCCGCCACCGGCACGACCGCCGTGCTGGTCGCGCCCGCTGTGCCGGCGGTGCTCACCGGAGTGGCAGCCGTACCGGCGGAAGGGTCGGGTGCGTCGGTCGACTCGGCCGGCGCCGGCGGTGCCGCCGGATCCGCCGGTTCGGTCAATACCGGCGACTGCGCCAACTCGTCGCCGGGGAGGCCGGCCTGAATCAGTGCCGCGGTTTCCGCGGTTGCCGGGTCCTCCAGCAAGCCGATGGTCGTCGCCTGATCCGTAGCGGGGTCCACGCTGACGATGATGACGTCGTCCGGCACATCCGTGTCCTGACTGATGCTGATGATTTGCAACTCAGGGCCCGTGCCGTCCTCGGGTGTGGCCGCGGGTAGCTGGCCGTCCAATGGGGTGGCCGGCGCCGTGGCCTGGGTGGCCGGCGCGCTGGTGGCACTGCGCGGCGTCGGGCCGGACAGGCCGCGACCGCACACCGGCCAGGCGCCCCTGCCCTGGGTGGCCAGCACCTTCTCGGCGATGGCGATCTGTTGCTCGCGGGTGGCCATGTTGGCGGCCGGGGCGAACTGGCCGCCGCCGTGGCCGGACCAGGTGCCGGGGGAGAACTGCAGGCCGCCCTGGTAACCGTTGCCGGTATTGATGGCCCAGTTACCGCTGGATTCGCAACGTGCCACCTGATCCCATTCGGCGTCGGTCGCCGCGTGCGCCTGCGCCGCCATGCCAATGGTGCCGCCACCGATGACCGCACCGGTCACGGCAAGCTTGGCGACGCGCAGGGACGAAGTCGTGGGTTTACGGTGTCGTCCGGCCATGGGTCAGATCCTCTCTGCATTGCGCCTGCGAGGTTCATGCGGATCCCCGCCCCCATCCGGAGGTGGTCGTGGTTCTCCCCGCTCCGGTGGATGGAGCTCGGCGCGAAAAGCGGAGAGGGCCCGCCGCAACGAGTGCATGAGCCATAGATGACGGTATCGGCTGCTTTCAGACACGTCACCTTTTCAACAAAGGGGCGTTTCCGTGCTGAACGCGTGCGCGAGAAGGGCTAAAACCCCAGCGTTGGTGCAGCTAGAACGGTGGCGTGATTGCGGTGCAGCCGCGCCGTGATGTATTTGTGATGTGACTCAAATCACTATTATCCGCCGGCAAAGGGCGGCAGGACATCAAGAGTCTGGTGGGTCTGCAGCGCAGTGGCCCGATCCCGCACTGCAACGCCATCACACAGGTAGGAACACTTCTGCAACACAAGTGCCAATTCTTCACTGTGACCACACAGTTTCTCCAGAGCGTCGTCAACCGTGGCGCCCGGCTGCAACTCCAGGACAGCCGTCTCGGAGCCAGCGGCCGCGCCGGCGGCGGCAAAGAACCGGACGTTCAGACGGATCGACGTGGTGACATTGGTCATAGTCAGCCCCCGATTGCGCTCATCGGACGCTGCGGCTGAACGAATCCGGGCTCATTGATCCCATGCCCGGCGGCCTTGCGCCACATCGCGGTGCGCCAGGCGGCCTCGACTGCGGCGTCGTCGGCGCCGCCGCGCATCAGTAGTCGCAAGTCGGTCTCCTCGGTGGAGAACAGGCAATTGCGGATCTGGCCGTCCGCCGTCAGCCGGGCACGGTCGCAGGCCGAACAGAACGCGTCGGACACCGAGGCGATGATTCCGACCGTCGCGGGCCCACCGTCGACCAACCACAGCCGAGCGGGTGCCGACCCGCGTGGGGCCGGATCGGAACTCAAGTCGAACTCGCGCCGCAGCGCGGACTCGATGTCGCGAGCGCTGACCGTCGCCTCGCGGGTCCACTGATGTCCGGCGTCGAGTGGCATCTGCTCGATGATGCGCAACTGGTAACCGAAGCGCAGGCAGAACCGAAGCAACTCGACCGCATCATCGAGACCGGTGACTGGATCGAGAACCGCGTTCACCTTCACCGGACCCAGCCCGGCGGCGGCAGCGGCGGTCAAGCCGTCGAGGACGTCGCCGATCCGATTGCGGCGGGTGATCGCCGCGAAGTGCGCCGGATCCAGGGTGTCCAGCGAGATGTTCACCCGGTTAAGGCCGGCGTCAGCCAGTCCGCGCGCCCGCGCCGCCAGCCCGATGCCATTGGTGGTCAATGCGATCTCCGGGCGCGGCCGCAGCACCGCGGTCGCGGCCACCACATCTTCCAGGCCCCGATAAAGCAACGGCTCTCCACCGGTGAACCGGATGCTGGTTATCCCAAGCCGGGTCACCGCCAGGCGCAGCAGCCTGGTCAGCTCCTCGGGTGACAACAGGTTGTCGCCCGGCAGCCAGTCCAGACCTTCGGCGGGCATGCAGTAGGTGCAGCGCAGATTGCAGCGATCGGTCACCGAGACCCGTAGATCGGTGGCCACCCGGCCGAAGGTGTCGACCAGGGGGCCGCTTGCCGGCATGCCCTCCGGCAGTGGATCGGGTTCGCGACGAAACGCCGGAAGGCCGAGCGTGGTGGGCGTCATACCCATTCCCGCGCGCCGTCAACCCCGACGATCTCCTTGCCCAGCGGCATCAGCGATATCGGAATGAGCTTCACATTGGCCAGCGCCAAGGGGATTCCGATGATGGTGACCGCCATCGCCACCGCGGTGATGACGTGTCCGATTGCCAGCCAGATCCCGCACAGCAGAATCCACACCACGTTTCCGATCGTGGCGCCGGGACGTGGTCCCGGTTTCTCGACGATCGTCCGGCCGAAGGGCCACAGCGCGAACGACGCTATCCGCAGTGCGGCGAACCCGAATGGAATGGTGACGATGAGCAGGAAGCAGATCAGTGCGGCAAGCAGATAGCCGAGCGCTAGCCACAAACCGCCGAACAGCAACCAGATGATGTTCAGGATCAGTCGCATGTCACCTCCCGCGGTCACGCCACCCTACCGAACCGAACGTGGCCTCCTGCCGCGCCGACGTTGAGTAGGATCGCCTGACGCGTCCGCTGGGACGCTTCGTCATGGTGACTCCACGAGACAAGCAGGTGAAACGAAGTGCCGACCGGCAAGGTGAAGTGGTACGACGCCGACAAGGGGTTCGGCTTCCTCTCCCAGGAGGACGGTGAGGACGTGTACGTGCGTTCCTCGGCCCTGCCCGACGGCGTGGAGGACCTCAAGGCCGGCCAGAAGGTGGAGTTCGGCCTGGCTTCTGGCCGCCGTGGTCCGCAGGCGCTCAGCGTCACGCTGATCGACCCGCCGCCGAGTATCGTCCGGACCCGCCGTGAGGCGGCCGCCGCCGAGCACAAGCATTCGCCCGATGAGTTACACGGAATGGTCGAGGACATGATCACCCTGCTGGAAGGTGCCGTTCAACCCGAACTGCGCAAGGGCCGCTATCCCGACCGCAAGATCGCCCGCCGGGTGTCCGAGGTGGTGCAGGCGGTCGCTCGGGAGTTGGACGCATAGAAGTTGGACGCCCAGTTGGCGGGCATCGACGTGGTCGGCTGGCCGTCGGTCTGCCTACTTCCACGCCAACTTGACCGACCACTCGGCATGCGGGAGGTCGTGCAGCTCACCGTTCTGATCCTGAACCAGGGTGAGTAGTTGCACCACGAGGCCGACCACCCGGCCACGCTGAGGATCCACGGTCGGGATGGTCACCGCCAATCGGGTGTCGGGCCGGTAGACGGTGGTGGTCGTGTTGCGCTCGTCGGAGTACACCCGCAGTAGCCGCCAGGGTGCCTGCCCGATCGTTTCGGGTACCGAAAGCTGCACCGGTTCGCGCTCAGTAACTGAAAGTTCGCCTTGCGCAGAGCTTTTCGCGCAGTCGTTGAGGTTGATCACGTTGCAGTACAGGTAGGGGCCTACCCGCACGGTTTCGCCGTGGGAGTAGGCGCTGATCTCCGGCCGTGTGGTGCCGTGGTGGCGGGTGAGCACCCAGGCCCCGATGCCGGCCCCGGCCGAGGCCAGCACCACCAGCGTCGCCAGGATCAATCTGGTGAGCCGGGTCACCGGTCGGCCATCGCAGGTGTTCCCTCGGGCTCTGCCAGCACCGGCCGGTTTCCGCCGAAGCCGGGGATCAATGACGCACCCCGGTGACTCACCAGGGTCTGGGCCAGGCCGAGGATCAGCAGTGAGGCGATCGCAGTGAAGCCAACCCACAGCTCGGTGTAGACCAGCACCCCCAGTGCGCCGCCCAGCACCCAGGCCAATTGCAGCACTGACTCCGACCGACCGAAGGCCGAGGCGCGCGATGCTTCCGGAAGGTCGTCCTGCAGGGATGCGTCCAGCGATGCCTTGGCGATCGCGCTGGCACCTGAGGTCACCAATGTGGCTACCGCGGCGACGATGAGGTTCCCGGCGACCGCTGCCGCGAGTGCCACGATGGTGACCGCGATCGCCGCCCGCACCACCAAGGCCGACGGCCGGCCCAAGTGCAGGCGGGCAGCGGTGAAGTTCCCGGCGAAGTTCCCGACGGCCGCGGCAGCCCCGATCGCCCCGAGCATTCCCAATTGCACCCAACCGCTGGCGTCATGCGCTTTGACGACAAAAGCGGGATAGAGGAACAGGAATCCGACCATCGCCTTGATGGTGCAGTTACCCCAGAGCGCGGTGATGATGTTGCGGCCCAACGGTTGTCGTGGTGATCCGATGATCTCGGTGGGCTCCTCGTCGAGCCAGCCCCAGTCTCCCGATCCGGGGCCGTGGTAACTGAGGGTGGCCGGAACCTCTCCTTCGGTGACCTCCACCCAGCGCGGGATGCGCATGGACAGCGACGCCCCGGCGACGGTGACGAACACGACGCAGAATAGTGCGCCGGGTAGTCCGAGCAGCGTGGAGAAGATGTATTCCGCCCCGGCGGCGATGCCACCGCCGACAATCGTCCCGCCGATCAATCCGAACATCGTCAGCCTCGAGTTCACCCGCACCAGGTCGATCGTCGGCGGCATCACACGCGGGGTCACCGCGCTGCGCAGCACCGAAAACGACTTGGACAGCACCATCATTCCCAGCGCACACGGGTAGAGCACCCAGGACGGGTACCCGCCGGTGGCGCCGTTGTAGTTGGCGATCAGGACGACCGCCAGCACGGTACGCAACAGAAACGACCCCGCCAGTGCCGCGCGCCTGCCGTGTTGGACCCGGTCCAGTGCCGGGCCGATGAGTGGGGCGATCACCGCGAACGGGGCGATCGTGATGAGCAGATACAGCGCGACGCGACCCTTGCTCTCGCCGGTTGCCGCCGCGAAGAACAGCGTGTTGGCCAGTGCCACCGCCATCGCGGAGTCCACCGCGAAGTTGGCTACCACCGGCCAGGTAAGCGCGGTCAGCCCGGATTTGTCTGCTCCGTCGGCGGTCGCGGCGCGCTGGACCATGTCATACATCCGCGAGCCCATCTCGCGACTGCGTATGGCGGCGGCCCGGGTGACGGTGACGCGCGGGTCGCCGGTCGGGAACTGCTCCTCGTCGTGGGCCCGGGCGCGGATGCGGTCAGTGTCCAGCGGAGGCAGGTAGCGGTTGGCGTTGATACCGTCCGGGCCGAGGCCGTGATTGTGCGGACCGGGGTCCGCACCGCGGCCGACGTTGCGCCGGCCGGGGTCCTCGCTCGGGTAATTGGCCATGCCGGGATGCTCGCGCGGGCGACGCCGGAGGGGGCCCGCGGTCGAGCCCGCACTCGGGTGCACACGCCGCCGTCCGGACACGGTGACGATTGTCCCCCATCGCGCTGCCGCACGCGCGGAGCCGACCGGTGTGGCTGTCCCGATCCCTGGTGAGGCAAGATTGGAGGCGATGGACAGCCAAATTGACACCGTGGAACCCGTAGCGCCGACTCCGCCGACCGAGCCGTCGGCCGCCGTTGCCGCGCTCTTGGGCGCCGCGGCCGATCAAGCGCGCGAGGCGGTCATCGAGTTCAGTGGCGACACTGTGGGTGACTATCTCGGCGTCGCCTTCGAGAACGAGGCCGCAGCCACCCACCGCTTCCTGGCGACCATGCCGGGTTATCAGGGGTGGCAGTGGGCCGTGGTGATGGCCGCCTACCCCGGGTCCGAACGGGCGACGGTCAGCGAGGTGGTGCTGGTTCCAGGTCCGACAGCGCTGCTGGCCCCGCAGTGGTTGCCCTGGGAGGAGCGGGTCAAGCCCGGCGACCTCGGACCCGGTGACCTCCTGGCCCCGCTCACCGATGATCCGCGTTTGGTACCGGGGTACGTCGCCACCGGCGACCCCGCCATCGACGATGTCGCCTTCGAGGTCGGGTTCGGCCGCCGCCGGGTGCTGAGTGCATGGGGTCGTGACGATGCGGCCCAGCGCTGGCACGACGGCGATCACGGCCCTGGATCGGCGATGGCACGCGCCACCAAGCGGACGTGTCGCGACTGCGGCTTCATGACTCCGCTTGCCGGTGCGCTCGGTGTGATGTTCGGTGTGTGCTGCAATGCGATGGCCGCCGACGGTCAGGTCGTCGACTTCACCTACGGATGCGGTGCGCATTCCGACACCCCGGCCCCACCGGCAATCGGATCACCGTTGTTTGAGCCCTACGACGACGGCGTGCTCGAGGTGGTCGAAGCTGCGGCGGTTTCGGTCGAGGCGTCGGTGGATCTGGACATCCCGGCGGACGTCGAAACCCCGTCGGATTCGGTCGAAGGAACCGAGGTTCTTGAAGCCTCGCTCGTCGAATCCGGAGTTGCGCAGATCGCCGAAATCGTTGAGCCCGTTGAGATTTCGGAAGCCGAGCCGATCGAAGGCTAGCGGCCCTCGGCTGCCGCCTTGATCCGGGTCAGGGACTGGTTCATCCCTTCGAGGAGTTCCTTCTCGAAGCTGTCCACGCCGCCCAGTGCGGCTTTTGTCACCGCTGTCGAGACCGCCGTCACGCCGTTCTCGGCGTGCCGGGTCTCCACCAGGCGGGTGCCGGTGGCGGTCGGCTCCAACTCATAGGTCCAGACGCTCGTGTTAAGCGGAATCCGGAAGGCCAGCTTGCGTTCCGGAACCACCTCGGTGATGGTCGAGGTGGTTGGCCAGAAGAGCATGTTGCGCCGGTTGAGGTTGAGCGTGCGAGTCCCCGGCCGCAGCGGGCCGAGCAGTTTCATCATCCGGCACTGCGGACTCCACTGCGGCATCCGGCTCAGGTCGGAGACAAGACTCCAGACCTTGCCAACGGGTGCGTCGATGTCGATCTCTGCCCGTAACAGTTGCGCTGCCATGGTTCTCCTTCGTTTACTGGTGTTGGTCCATACCGGTTTGGGCGCCCCGCGATCCGCGCCGGGCCGCCGCACGCTGCCACAGGAACAACGACAACCCGAACACCCCGACGCCCAGGCCGGCCACCGTGATCGGACGCCAATTGTGTAAAGCGGGAATGGTGAACGCGGCGACGGCAGCCAGCGCCCACAGCAGTGCGCCGGCCGCGATCACCGGCCGCGGGTTCAGCAGCGCGGGGGACAGGGGCGGGGGCGTCGGTTCGGAATCGGACGGCATTGCCAGACCACCGTAACCTAGCGGCGTGGACGGGCCCGAGGTCATCGACATCACCGATCCCGATGACGACCGACTCGACGACTTCCGTGATCTCAACAGCATCGACCGCAGACCCGACCTGCCGACCGGCAAGGGGCTGGTGATCGCCGAAGGGGTGCTGGTGGTCCAACGAATGCTGGGTTCCCGGTTCAGCCCGCACGCATTCCTTGGAACCGAGCGGCGATTGACCGAACTGGCTGCCGATCTAGGCGGGGTCCGCGCACCGTTCTACCGGGCAACGGCTGAGGTGATGGCGGAGGTGATCGGCTTCCACCTCAACCGTGGCGTGCTGGGTGCGGCCAGACGGCCGCCGGAGTTGACCACTGCCGAGGTGCTCACCGAAGCCCGCACGCTCGCCGTCCTCGAGGGGGTCAACGACCATGAGAATCTGGGTTCGATCTTTCGCAACGCCGCCGGCCTCGGCGTGGACGGGGTGATCTTCGGCACCGGTTGTGCCGATCCGCTCTACCGGCGTGCGGTGCGGGTATCGATGGGGCATGCACTTCTGGTGCCGTTTGCCCGGACTCAGCGCTGGCCGGGTGATCTTGAGCTGTTGCGCGACAATGGTTTTCGGCTACTGGCAATGACGCCTGACCCTCGAGCAGACACGCTGGCCGACGCGATGGGCGCACTGGCCGGGCAGAAGGTCGCCGTTCTGGTCGGGGCAGAAGGCCCCGGACTGACCGAGATGACGATGCGGGCCAGCGATGTCCGGGTGTGCATTCCGATGTCACGCGGCACCGATTCGCTCAACGTCGCCACCGCGGCGGCATGCGCGTTCTATGAGAGGGTCCGATGGTCGGCGGGCCCGGACGGATAACCTGACCGGGTGCCCGACGATTCGACGCCCTGGGGAACCGGGCTGGCTGTCTCCGCATTCGTAGCGGCGGTGACCGCAGCCGCGATCGTGGTCTTGAGCATCGGCATGACCCGGGTGAACCCGGTGGTGTCGATCGTGCTGAACCTGGTGGCCGTCGGCGGACTGGCGCCGACGCTCTGGGGCTGGCGGCGGGTGCCGGTCAGACGGTGGCTCGTTCTCGGCGCGGCCGTCGGAGTGGCGGTGGGTTGGACTGCGTTGCTGGCGCTGCGGCTGCGCTAGGTCAGCGGTCGCCGCTGGAGCGGACCCCGAGCAGGACGTCCTCCCAGGCGGGAATGGTGGGCTTGCGCTTGTTGCGAGGGGCGGTCCGCTGCGGCTGCTCAGCATCCGGGACCGCGGCCGGCGCGGCAGCAACGGGCAGCTCCTCGAATTCCAGCTGTGCCACCGGTGGGACCTGCCGCAGCGGGCGTTCGAAGTCCGGGTCGATCAGCTCGCTGGCCGACTCGTCGATGGCGGTGATGGTGCCGCCGTGCGCACCCGGGGTGAACCGGAAATGCGCGAAGTTCTCCGACAGGCCGGCCTTCCAGCACATCCGGATCGTCCAGCGGCCGTCGTCGGTCCGCCAGGCGTCCCAATCGGTGGACTCAGCGGTCAAGCCACGCTCGGCCAGCGACGAACTGATTGTCTCCAGCAGCGTCTCGGGCGCCGGTCCGTCGGCCAGCACGGGGTGGGCTGCAGTCGCCAACTCGGCGGCGCGCAGACGTTCCAGTAGCACCGGGTGGGCGAAGCGCTCGACCTTGGACACATCAACCCCGGCGGCTTCGGCGACTTCTTCGACAGATGCGCCCGCTCGGATGCGGGCCTGAATATCCTTGGGACGCAACACGCCTTTGACCTCATTGTCTCGTGCGGTCTGGCCGAGCCCCGTCCGGTCGCCACGCACCGCGGCGCGAAGCCGGTCGTCTACCCGAACCAGGAATTTGTCGGCGGGGTCGCCACCTTCGCAGATGATGTGCTTACCGTCGACATCGAGTCCGATGAGAGTGAGTTCCCGCATGTCGACCTCCTTTGGAGCGGAATCTAACCCAGAGTGCGTTGACTTAAAGATCGCGACACGCCGCTGGTGCAGATGGGGCTAGAGGTGTTCGACGACCCAGTCCACACAGTGTGTCAGGGCACTCACGTCGTCGGGATCGATCGCTGGAAACATCGCCACCCGCAGTTGGTTGCGGCCCAGCTTGCGGTACGGCTCGGTGTCGACGATGCCGTTGGCGCGCAGCACCGTGGCCACTGCCGCGGCGTCGACCTCATCGGTGAAGTCGATGGTGCCCACCACCTGGGATCGAAGCGCGGGATCGGTCACGAACGGGGTGGCATACGCCGACGCCTCGGCCCACGAATACAACCGGGATGACGAGTCTGCCGTGCGCTTGACCGCCCAGTCCAGCCCACCGTTGCCCAGCATCCAGTCGAGCTGCTCGGCCATCAACACCAGCGTGCCGATGGCCGGCGTGTTGTAGGTCTGATTCTTCAGGCTGTTATCCACCGCGATCGGTAGTGACAGGAATTCAGGCACCCAGCGCCCCGATGCGGAGACCGCCTCGACACGGGCCAGGGCGGCCGGGGACATAATGGCCAGCCACAGACCGCCGTCGCTGGCGAAATTCTTTTGGGGCGCAAAGTAATAGGTGTCACAATCGGCCATATTCACCGGCAATCCACCGGCTCCAGAGGTGGCATCGATGAGGATGAGAGCGTTCTCCGAGCCGCTGGGTCGTGCAACGCCCACCGCCACTCCGGTGGAGGTCTCGTTATGCGCCCAGGCGATGGCGTCAACGGACGGATCGGACTGTGGCGCCGGGGCGCTGCCTGCGTCGGCGGAGATGATGATCGGCTCGCCCACGAACGGGTTGGCCGCCACGGCCGAGGCGAACTTCGCGCTGAACTCACCGAAGGTCAGGTGCAGGGACTTGGAATCGATCAGCCCGAATGCCGCTGCGTCCCAGAACGCCGTCGCGCCGCCATTGCCCAGGATCACCTCGTAGCCGTCCGGTACGGAGAACAAGTCGCGCAACCCGCTGCGGACCCGGCCCACCAGGTTCTTCACCGGCGCCTGCCGGTGTGAGGTGCCGAACAAGTCTGCGGCGCCGGTGCTCAACGCGGCCAACTGCTCGGGGCGCACCTTGGATGGTCCGCACCCGAAGCGGCCGTCGACGGGCTTGAGGTCAGCGGGGATCGTGAGCTGGGAGATGTCAGCCATGCCCTAACCCTAGGATCTCCGGCCCCGAGTCCCGAAATCGAGCCGGCCGGGCAACCCGATCCGGGTGTAGACAGCCGGCCGGTGCCGAGGTACCGTTTGGACATTGAAGGCCCGAATGTAAACCTCGCAGGAGGCTGGTCATGGCAAAAACCCGGATGGTCAGGCGCTGGCGTCGAAATATGGATGTCGGCGACGACGTCGCCTATGTCGATCTGCTGACGACGCTCTCGGAGGGCTCCGTTCGGCGCAACTTCAACCCTTACACCGATATTGACTGGGATTCGCCGGAGTTCGCGATCACCGCCTCTGACGAGCGCTGGGTCCTTCCCGCCACCGACCCGTTGGGCAAGCACCCGTGGTACCGCGCGCAGTCGCTGGATCGGCAGATTGAGATCGGTCAGTGGCGCCAGGCCAATGTGGCCAAGGTTGGCCTGCAATTCGAGTCGATTCTGGTTCGCGGGCTGATGAACTACTCGTTCTGGGTGCCGAACGGATCCCCGGAGTACCGCTACCTCTTGCACGAGTCGGTCGAAGAGTGCAACCACACCATGATGTTTCAGGAAACGGTCAACCGCATCGGCGCGGACGTACCCGGTATGCCCCGGCTGTTGCGCTGGCTCTCGCCGTTGATACCGCTGGCGGCCGGACCGTTGCCGATTCCATTCTTCTTCGGTGTGCTCGCCGGTGAGGAACCTATCGATCACACCCAGAAGAATGTGTTGCGGGAGGGCAAGTCGCTGCATCCAATCATGGAGCGAGTAATGGCGATCCACGTCGCCGAGGAGGCCCGCCACATCTCCTTCGCGCACGAGTATCTACGCAAGCGCCTGCCGCGACTGAGCCCTCGCCAGCGGTTCTTGCTGTCGCTGCACGTACCGATCATCATGCGGGTGTTTTGCCGGGCGATCATGGTGCCGCCGCGTAGTTTCTTCCGTCAGTTCGGCATCCCGCGCGGAGTGCGCAAGGAGTTGTTCTTCAGGGCACCGGAGTCTCGCCAGTTGCTGCGGGATATGTTCGCCGATGTTCGGATGCTCTGCCACGACACCGGCCTGATGAATCCGGCATCGAAACTGGTCTGGCGGATGTGCAGGATCGACGGTGCGCCAAGCCGATTCCGCAGTGAGCCGCAACGTCGGCACACCGTGACCGTCGCCTGAGACGCTGGTGCCCCACGTCATCACGCAGGCGTGCTGTGCCGATGCATCATGCGTGTACGCGTGTCCGGTGAACTGCATCCACCCCAGCCCGGATGAACCGGGATTCGCCACCGCCGAGATGTTGCACATCGACCCGGTGGCGTGTGTGGACTGCGGCGCCTGCGTGAGCGCCTGCCCGGTGGATGCGATCCGTCCGGTAAGCCGCCTGAGCGCCGAACAGGTGCCGTTCATCGCCGTCAACGCCGCCCACTATCCCGACCAGCCGGACGGGAAGCTGCCACCCGCCACCAAGCTGGCACCGGTGCTGCCCGCGCCCAGCGTGCGCCGTGGGGCGGCACCGTTAACGGTGGCGATCGTCGGATCCGGGCCGGCCGGTATGTATGCCGCTGACGAGTTGCTCACGGCGCGAGGTGTGCGAGTGAACATGTTCGATACGCTGCCCACGCCGTACGGCCTGGTGCGAGCGGGGGTTGCCCCCGATCATCAGAACACCAAGTCCATCACCCGGTTGTTCGACCGGATCAGTCGCCAAAGTGGTTTCAACTTTTTCCTGAATGTTGAAGTTGGAAAACATATTTCGCATGAAGAGTTGTTGGATCACCACCACGCTGTTATCTACGCTGTCGGCGCGCCGGGTGATCGCGGCCTCGATATCGACGGCATTGGAATGCCGGGCACCGGGAGTGCGACGGACATGGTGGCGTGGATCAATGGTCACCCGAAGTTCGCCGGCGCCGCGGTCCAACTCGACGGTGAGCGCGCGGTGATCATCGGCAATGGCAATGTCGCACTCGACGTTGCACGGATCCTGATCGCCGATCCGGAAAGCCTTGCGCACACTGATATTTCGGATCTCGCACTGGACGTGTTGCGGACTTCCGGTATTCGCGAGGTGGTCATTGCCGCCCGCCGTGATCCGGCGAACTCCGCATTCACACTGCCCGAACTCATCGGACTGACCTCGAACGCGAACGTTGTTCTTGATGCTGCTGACCGCGCCCTGGTTCACCGCGATCTGGAGATGGCGAGCGATTCCGTGACCGCGGCCAAGTTGGAAATCCTTGCCCGGCTTCCCAATGCGGAGGCACCGGTGACCGGAACCCGGATCCGATTGGCCTATCGGCTCACTCCGCATCGGATTGTGGGCAGGGACCGGATTCGAGGCGTCGAGTTCATCCGAACGGGCACCACCGTGACGACCGTGCTTGACGCCGGGTTGCTCCTCACCTCGACCGGATACCGGGGCGCGCCGGTACCCGGTCTGCCGTTCGACGCCACTGCCGCGGTGGTGCCCAACGCAGTGGGGCGCGTCGTCGACCCCGACACCGGGCGGCCGGTGGTCGGTGCGTACGTCGCGGGCTGGATCAAACGCGGTCCGACGGGCTTCATCGGCACCAATAAATCGTGCGCCGGGCAGACCGTCGCGGCACTCGTCGACGATTACAACGCCGATCGACTGGTCACTCCTCGGGCGGATCAGGCGGGACTGGACAGGTTGGTTCGCGCCCGGCAACCGGAATTGGTGGGCTCCGCCGGATGGCGCGCCATCGACGCCGCCGAGATCGCCCGCGGCTCGGCCACCGGCCGTCCGCGGGTGAAATTCACGTCGGTGATGGATATGCTCGCCGCCTCCGGTGCGACCGATGATCAGTGGCGGGAAGGGCGGCGGCCGAACGCGATTCGGCGTCTGCTCGGGGTTGGTAGATCAGTCCCGATGGGAGATGTCGTCCCACCCCGGAACCGACGCCGCTAATCGCGGGGCCGGCCCGACGTAGACGGCGGCCGGCCGCACCAGCTTGCCGAGCCGCTTCTGCTCGAGGATGTGCGCACACCAGCCCGCGGTGCGGCCACAGGTGAACATCGCCGGCATCATCGTCGGCGGCACCCCGGCGAAATCCAGAATGACCGCGGCCCAGAACTCGACATTGGTTTCGATGGCCCGATCCGGCCGACGCTCTCGCAACTCGGACAGTGCGGCCTGCTCGAGAGCGGCCGCCACGTCGTAGCGCGGGGCGTCGAGTCGCTTGGCCGTGGCGCGCAGCACCCGGGCGCGCGGGTCCTCGGCCCGGTACACCCGGTGACCAAAGCCCATCAGCTTTTCTTTGCGATCAAGGATGCCGCGGACCACTGACTGCGCGTCGCCGGTCCGTTCGACCTCAGCGATCATCGGGATCACCCGGGCCGGTGCACCGCCGTGCAGTGGACCGCTCATCGCGCCGACGGCACCGGAGAGCGCCGCTGCCACATCGGCCCCGGTGGAGGCGATCACGCGCGCGGTGAATGTCGAGGCGTTCATGCCGTGCTCAGCGGCCGAAACCCAGTAGGCATCGATGGCCTCCACGTACCGCGGATCCGGTTCGCCGTGCCAGCGGGTCATGAAACGTTCTGTGACGGTGGCACATTCGTCGATCTGCCGCTGTGGGACGGCCGGCCGGTGGATGCCGCGGGCCGACTGCGCGACGTAGGACAGTGCCATCACCGAGGCCCGCGCCAACTGGGAGCGCGCCGTCTCGTCGTCGATGTCCAGCAGTGGTGCGTAACCCCAGATGGGTGCCAGCATGGCCAGGCCGGCCTGGACGTCCACCCGCACGTCGCCGGTGTGGATCGGCAGGGGGAACGGCTCGGCGGGGGCCAGTCCATCGCCGAACCGTCCATCGACCAGCAGTGCCCACACATCGCCGAAGGTGACCCGCTGCTCGACGAGATCGGTGATGTCGACCCCGCGGTAGCGCAGTGCTCCGCCGTCGCGGTCGGGTTCGGCGATCTCGGTGGTGAATGCCACCACACCTTCGAGGCCGGGGACGAAGCCATCCGGTAGCGCAGTCATGGTCTGATCCTCCCACCCCTCGTGACTGGTTCCGGCCCCGGACGGGCGTACGGTGAATCCGTGATTGACGAAGACGGGCGGCGGTCCACGCACCGCCTCGCGGGTATGCGGGTGGAGTACGGATCACCGGAGAAGGACGGCAGCAGAGACCTGGACGTCGACTGGCTGGCCGACGGCTGGCTTTCCCTGCTGCACAAGTGGATCGACGAAGCGGCTGAGGCGGGGATCGCCGAGCCCAATGCGATGGTCCTGGCCACCGTCGAGGCCGGCCGACCGGTTACCCGCACGGTCCTGTGCAAGAACGTCGACACCGCTGGTGTCACGTTTTACACCAACTACGACTCGGCCAAGGGTGCCGATCTGGCGGTCACACCGTATGCATCGGTGACCTTCCCGTGGTACGGCCTAGGCCGACAGCTGCACGTTCGCGGCGCGGTCACCAAGGTCAGTGCCGAAGAGACCGCCGAGTACTGGACGCGGCGCCCGCGCGGATCGCAATTGGGCGCGTGGGCCTCGGCGCAGTCCCGGCCAATCGGATCACATTCCGACCTGCTGGCGCAGCTGGCTGACGTGACTGTTCGGTTCGCCGATTCCGAGCAGGTTCCGGTTCCGTCGCACTGGGGTGGCTATCGAATCGCCGCCGAGGTGATCGAGTTCTGGCAGGGCCGAGAGAACCGCATTCACAACCGCATTCGTGTCACACCGCAAACCGACGGCGGGGCGGCCCGTATCGAACGTCTGCAACCCTGAGTGGTATGCGCGCAGGACGCCGGTGCGCGTCGGCGGTTGTTCTCATCGCCGCGGCGGCCGGCACCACGGTGGCCGCTACCGGCGGGGGAGTGCCTGTGGTAACCGGTGTGATTCTCGCTGCGCTGGCTGCGCCGGCCTTTCTGCGGTATCGCCCGGTCATCGCGGGCCCGCCCTGACCGCTCCGCACGCGCACAGACCGCCAACCACGCCTAGTATCGGCACTATGCCCGACCGCGGGGGGGAAGCAGTCCTAGGGCTGCGGGAACTCAAGAAGCAGCGCACACGCGCCGCGATTGTCGGCGTAGCAGCACTGCTGTGTGCCCAGCAGGGGTACGAGAAGACCACGGTGGATCAGATAGCCGGCGCCGCGGAGGTCTCGCCCCGAACGTTCAGCCGCTACTTTCCGAGCAAGGAGGCGGTAATCGGTGCCCTGATCGAGGAGGCCGCCGAGCACGTCGCCGCCGCATTATCCCGACAGCCACAGGGCATCACCGAGCATGAGGCGCTGATGCGCGCGCACGTCGAGGTGTTCCGGGCGGCCGAACGAGGCGAACCGGGCGCATTGTCGTTCGACCGCGCTAGGGGATTCCTGCAAATAGTCAACAGTTCGCCCATGCTGAGCCTGTCGTCGTTCACGTTTCGCCCGGAAGGTGGGCCGACGAGTGCAGTGATCAAAGCGATGGCGACCCGGATGGGTGTGTCCGTCCAGGATCCGGCGATCCGGATTCTGTTCGACACCTGGGCCGTGCTGATGGCTGTGGCCTGCGGCAACCCGGGCAGTGACTTCAGCGATCCCGGCCGGGTCAGTGAGCTGATCGAGTCGACCTACATGGTTTTCGCCCGGCTCTGGCAGCCCTGGAATACCCCGGATCAGCCCCGCTCAGGCGAGCCGGAACAATAGCGACTAGGTTCACCTACGACGCGCAGTAGCGTCACCCGAGGGACGGACCGACCGGCGCCGTCGCACGCGTAAGAAGGGGTTGATGTGGCCGCAACCGACGACAACGCCACGCTGCGTTATCCCGGCGGGGAACTGGATTTGGAGATCGTCCACGCCACCGAGGGTGCCGACGGGATCGCACTGGGCCCGCTGCTCGCGAAGACCGGTTACACCACCTTCGATCAGGGGTTTGTGAACACCGCGTCGACCAAGAGTGCCATCACCTATATCGACGGCGATGCCGGCATCCTGCGCTACCGCGGTTATCCGATTGAGCAGCTCGCTGAGAAGTCGACCTTCATCGAAGTGAGTTATCTGCTCATCTACGGCGAACTGCCGACCCCGACCCAGCTCGAAGAGTTCACCACCAAGATCCAGCGGCACACGCTGCTGCACGAGGATCTCAAGCGGTTCTTCGATGGATTCCCGCGTAACGCCCACCCGATGCCGGTGCTGTCCAGCGCTGTCAATGCGCTGAGCGCCTACTACCAGGATTCGCTAGACCCGCTCGATCACGAGCAGGTTGAGCTTTCCACGATTCGGCTGCTGGCCAAGTTGCCCACCATCGCCGCCTACGCGTACAAGAAATCGGTTGGCCAGCCGTTCCTGTATCCGGACAACACATTGAGCCTGGTGGAAAACTTCCTGCGGATGACGTTCGGTCTGCCCGCCGAGCCCTATTTTTGCGATCCGGAGATCGTCAACGCACTCGACATGCTGCTGATCCTGCACGCCGACCACGAGCAGAACTGCTCGACCTCGACGGTCCGGCTGGTCGGGTCCTCGCAGGCCAATCTGTTCACGTCGATCTCGGGTGGTATCAACGCGCTGTGGGGCCCCCTTCACGGCGGTGCCAACCAGTCGGTGCTGGAGATGTTGGAGACCATCCGCGCCGACGGCGGAAATGTCCGCGAGTTTGTCCGGAAGGTCAAGGACCGCGAGGACGGCGTGAAGCTGATGGGCTTCGGGCACCGGGTTTACAAGAACTACGATCCCCGGGCGCGCATCGTCAAGGAGCAGGCGGACAAGATTCTCGGCAAGCTCGGCGGTGACGACGAGTTGCTCACCATCGCCAAGGCACTCGAGGAGGCGGCGCTGACCGACGACTACTTCGTCGAACGCAAGCTCTATCCGAATGTCGACTTCTACACCGGATTGATCTATCGGGCGATCGGCTTCCCGACCCGCATGTTCACCGTGATGTTTGCCCTCGGCCGGCTGCCCGGCTGGATCGCACACTGGCGCGAGATGCACGAGGAGCCCAACAAGATCGGCCGGCCGCGACAGATCTACACCGGTTACGGCGAACGCGATTACATCAACCTCGGCGGGCGCTGAGGTACTGCGCGTTACCCGCGCCGACTACGGTGGTCGGCGTGACGACAAAACCTGAAATCGAGTTCCCTGACGGTCCCCCTCCCATCGAACTGGTCATCACCGATCTGGTCGTCGGCGACGGTGCCGAAGCCACACCGGGTGACACCGTCGACGTGCACTACGTGGGCATCGAATACGACACCGGCGAGGAGTTCGACAGCTCCTGGAATCGTGGGGAGTCCATCTCGTTCCCCCTGCGGGGCCTGATCCAGGGCTGGCAGGACGGTATCCCGGGGATGCTGGTGGGTGGCCGGCGCCGACTGGTGATCCCACCCGAGCAGGCCTACGGCCCGGCCGGGTCTGGCCACCGACTGTCCGGGAAGACACTGATTTTCGTCATCGACCTGCTGGGCGTCTCCTGATCTTCCACCAACCGACCGGATATTGCCCGTGTTATATGTTTTCCGCGTTCGGGTAATTGAGGCGCCGAAACCGGCGGAGGAGGAAACCGATGGCGGGTTCCGATGATGCACGTGTGAACGCGGCGGCAACCGAATGGCGCACTGAGTCGCGCTACTACCGCCGCTCACCGGGGTTGGGTTGGCTACTTGGGCTGCTTCTCATCCCACTGCTGTTCGGGTGGCTCGGCTGGGGAGCACTCAAACCCAAGGTGAACATTGGTGCGCCCAGTATCAGTGTGACCGCACCGAGCCTGTCGGTGCCGGGCCTGAATCTCGCACCGCTGTCAATCCAGCGAAACGGAAATGACTTCACCCTCACCGGTGAACTGCCGGATCTGATGACGAAGAATTCCCTGCTGGCTGAGCTCAAAGGCGTACTGGGTTCGGGAGTCAACCTCATCGACAAGCTCACCATCTCCTCTGGCGTGCGCGCTCCGGACCTTTCCGGACTCGCCCCGGAGTTCACCGCGGCCGCGGACATCACAAACTTCGGGTTCAACCTGGTCGCCGATACTCTGACGCTGACCGGAACGGCGCCGTCCGAAGAGGTCAAGGCCGGGGTCGAGGCCGCGGCCAGAGCAGCGTGGCCCAATGTCCAGATCTCGAACAATATCGACGTCAAGGGTGCGGTCGCGGCCGGATCGTGCGGCAATCTCCAAGCTGCTATCACCTCGGCGCTGGGAACGCCGATCACCTATCAGCACGCCGGGTCGAGCCTGACCTCATCGGCCAAGACGGAACTGACCGCGATCGCCAATGCGATCAAGGCCTGCCCGGACGCGCGAGTCACAGTGATCGGCCACACCGACAACACGGGCAGCGATGCGGTGAACGTTCCGCTGAGCGATAACCGGGCCAGGTCGGTGGTGGATTACCTTGTCTCGCAAGGCGTGCCGTCCGGCTCGGTGTCTAGCAAGGGTGAGGGTTCATCCGCTCCGGTGGCCAGCAACGACACCGCTGACGGGCGTGCGCAGAATCGTCGCACCGAGATCACGGTCAACTAGGGGAGTGAAGAAATGGGATTCATAACGCAGTGGTTGTGGTACCTGCTGGCCTTCCTGGTCGGCTCGGCAGTCGCCTGGGTGATCTCCGTTCTGACCGTCCCCCGGAGGAGTCGGGAAGAGGCCATCGCTGACCTTCCCGGTTCGCGTGAGATGGGAAGGCGCTGATGCGTGACGTGAACTGGTGGTTGATGACCTTGGCCTTCCTGCTCGGCCTTGTCCTCACCCTCGCCCTGACGATCCGGAAGGTGACCCGGGAGGTACCGGTGACCCAGGCGGTGGCCGCGAAGGTGTCGGCCCCCGCCGTTAAGGCGCCCGAGGTTCGCAAGGTGGCAGGCGCTGCTACCGCGGCCGTCGCGGCCGGAGCCGTCGCCAAGAAGGTCGTCGAGAAGGTCGCCGAAGTCGAGAAGGTCGCCGGGGTCGAGAAGTTAGTCCACGACAAGATCGACGACGTCCTGGAACGGGATCCCTATGGTGCAGGATCCATCCGCGTGACCGCGCGCAGTGTCGCGCCCGCCGGGTACACCATCAAGGGGGACAAGGACACTGGGCGGTACTTCTCCCTGGCCAGCCCGGACTATGAGGCAATCGAGGCCGAGGTGTGGTTCGCCAACGAGGCCAGCGCCGAGAAGGCCGGTTTCCTTCGCTGGGATGCCAAGGCGGGCACGCACCCGGTCGATCCCGGCGCAGCTTCCGTGAAAACGATCATCACCGGCGGGACCACCACTCCCGAGAGCGCGGCGGTCGTTGTATCCGGTGGTAGCACGATTCCGGAGGGAACCTCGGCAATCGTCCATGAGGGCTCGGCGATACCCAGTTCGGCTGCGATGATCGTGTCGGAACCCGACATGGCGGGTCCGGATTCGACGCCGATCATCACCAACGAAAGCGACCCGATCGGCTGACCACTGCGCACGACTATTGTCAGGCGCCTCTGGTTACTGAATACGCAAGACGAAGCCGACGCCGCGCACGGTGTGAAGGAGGCGCGGTGCTCCGCCGGCTTCCAGCTTGCGGCGAAGGTAGCCGATGAACACATCAACCACGTTGGTGTCGGCGGCGAAGTCGTAGCCCCACACCAGTTCCAGTAACTGCGCGCGGCTCAGTACCGCGGTCTTGTGTTCGGCGAGCACGGCCAGCAGATCGAACTCTCGCTTGGTCAGATCGACGTCCACGCCGTTGACCCGGGCACGGCGGCCCGGGATGTCAACCTCCAACGGGCCCATCTGAATCGTCTCCGAGGAGAATGTCGGGGTGGCGCCTCGTCGGCGCAGCAGTGCCTTGACCCTGGCCACCAGTTCGGCCAACACGAAGGGTTTCACCAGATAGTCGTCCGCCCCGGCCTCCAGGCCGGCCACCCGGTCGTCGACCGAACTTCGGGCCGAGAGCACACACACCGGCACGTCGTTGTCCATCGCGCGCAGAGCGGTCACCACGCTCACGCCATCGAGCACGGGCATGTTGATGTCAAGCACGATCGCGTCCGGCCGGGTCTCGGTCGCCCTGCGCAAGGCCTCAGCGCCGTCCACCGCGGTGGAGACCTCGAATCCGGACAGCCGCAACCCGCGCTCCAGCGATGCCAGCACATCAGGGTCGTCGTCGACCACCAACACCCGCGGTGGGGCCGACGCGCTGTCCATGGACACCATCTTGCCGGATCACCGCGCATACGGCCGGGAGGCTTGGCCGTGACATGATCTCAAAGAGGTATAGGGAGACGATTCGGTAGTGGACGACGTGAATTCGGGAAGACTTCGGTCGGATCCATCTATCGCCGCACGGCCTGCGCGACTCCGGTCCGCGACGGACCTGCTGCGGCTGCTGCCCTATCTGCTGCCCTATCGGGCGCGGTGGCTTGCCATGATCGTGATCGCGATCGCCAGCCTGGTGGCCACTGTGGCCATCCCGCTGATGACCAGGGCGGTCATCGACGGGCCCGTGCGTAACCGCGACCAGCATGGCTTGTGGGTGCTGGGATCTGTGGCGGTCGCGGTCGGTGTCGCCGAAGCGACACTGTGGTTCATCCGCCGGTGGCTGGTCTCGCGGGCCACCATGGCTGTGGAGACCGATATCCGCAACGACCTCTACGCCCGGCTGCAGATCCTGCCGATGTCATTTCACGGACGGTGGCAATCCGGCCAATTGCTGTCGCGAATCATGAATGATCTGAGCACGATTCGCAGGCTGCTGTCCTTCGGGCTGATCTTTCTGCTGTTGAACATTCTGCAGATCATCGTGGTGACGGCGATCCTGCTGGTGATGTACTGGCCGCTCGGGGTGGTCGTGTTGCTGTCTGTCGTGCCGGTAACCCTCACTGTGCTGCGATTCGAACGTGCCTTCACCCGGCTATCAAGACAGGCGCAGGATCAGGCGGGCCATGTCGCCACCGGCGTCGAGGAAGCCGCACTGGGGTTGCGGGCGGTGAAATCCTTCGGGCGCGCTGATTATGTTTACGACCGCTTCGATCACCAGGTCACCGAGCTCTACGAGACTCAGATTCGCAAGGTCTCGGTATCGGCGAAGTTCTGGACTCTGCTGGAGATCATTCCCAACATCACGCTCATCGTCGTGCTGGGTTTCGGTGCCCTTGCGGCCGGTCGCGGGCTGGTCACCCTCGGGACGCTGGTCGCCTTTATCACCATGATGCTGTCGCTGGTCTGGCCGATCGCGTCGCTGGGCTTCCTGATCTCGATGATGCAGGAGGCGATGACTGCCGCCAACCGGATCGCGGAGATCTTCGACGCCCCACGTGAGATCACCGACGGTCGCCGCAAGGAACGGCCGCGCAGCGGGCGGCTGGAGTTGGACGACGTCGGCTTCCGATTCCCCGATGCCCATTCGGAGGCCGAAGATCTGGATGGCACCTGGGTGCTGCGCCACGTCAGCGTCACGGTCGAACCCGGTCAGACCCTGGCACTGGTAGGCGCGACAGGATCCGGCAAATCCGTTCTGGCGGCGCTGCTTCCGCGACTTTACGACGTCACCGAAGGCAGCATCCGCATCGACGGGATCGATATCAGGGATCTGTCACTCGACGCGCTTCGCCGGACGGTGGCCGTCGCGTTCGAGGATCCGACGCTGTTCTCGATGTCGGTAGCAGAGAACCTCACCCTGGGTCGATCCCGAGACGATCCCGCCACCGACGCCGAGATCGCCCGTGCCATCGAGATTGCCGCTGCGCAATTCGTCTACGACCTTCCCTTCGGACTGCAGACCCGGATCGGCGAGCAGGGCATGAGCCTGTCCGGTGGACAGCGTCAGCGGTTGTCGCTCGCCCGGGCAATCCTGGTCCGGCCCGCCATCCTGGTCCTCGACGACACCCTTTCCGCGCTCGATGTTCATACCGAGGCGGCGGTTACCGAAGCGCTGCGCCGGGTGCTCGGCGAGGTCGCCGGAATCGTTGTCGCACATCGCGCTTCAACTGTGTTATTGGCTGACAAGGTCGCACTGCTCGATACCGTCGACGGGGCCGGCACGATCACCCATATCGGCACCCACGAGGAACTGCTTGCCAGTGTGCCGCGCTACCGATACCTTCTGGCCGCCGATGATGAACTCGACGACGGTTGCGAACCGCGTCCCGAGTGGGAGGACGACGCCGATCGGCAGCGACTCGACCATGTCTACGAGGAAGCCGTTGGGCAGCGGGCTGCTGCACTGCTGCCCGACGGATATGCGGCCGTGGAGCGCACCCGATGACGGCGACGCAATCCTCGTCTGAGTCGAGCACCACGTCTGAG